>TARA_R110000796_G_scaffold159169_3_pt1 | contig 150895 bp, 131 predicted proteins | sample TARA_R110000796 | Tara Oceans TARA_R110000796 (sample SAMEA4397815) | marine metagenome | biome: Polar Biome; feature: [SRF] surface water layer (ENVO:00010504); material: water (ENVO:00002006), including particulate matter (ENVO:01000060) such as... | depth 5 m
CGGCTCTGGAACTACTTACACCGCTACAATTACACCATCTGCTGATGGAGCAGTAACAGTAGATGTTGCCGCAGGAGTTGCACAAGATGCCGCTTCGAATACCAATACCGCAGCTACTCAGCTCAGCATCACGAATGATGAAACGAAGCCAACGGTAACAATTACAAGTGCATCAACCAGTCCAAATTCTGGTGCTTTTGACATCACAGTAACTTTCAGTGAGTCAGTAACAGGTTTTGTAATTGGCGACTTGACGGTAGCCAACGGAACAGCTTCTAACTTTGCTGGCTCAGGAACTACTTACACTGCTACAATTACACCTTCAGCTGATGGGGCTGTAACAGTAGATGTTGCTGAAGGAGTTGCACAAGATGCTGCTTCGAATACAAACACGGCTGCTACTCAATTCAGCATCACGAATGATGAAACGAAGCCCTCGGTAACGATAACAAGTGCATCAACCAGTCCAAATTCTGGTGCTTTTGACATCACAGTAACTTTTAGTGAGTCAGTAACAGGTTTGGTAATTGGCGACTTGACGGTAGCCAACGGAACGGCTTCTAACTTTGCTGGTTCAGGAACTACTTATACTGCTACAATTACACCTTCAGCTGATGGAGCAGTAACAGTAGATGTTGCCGCAGGGTTAGCGCAAGATGCTGCTTCGAATACCAATACCGCAGCAACACAGTTCAGCATTACAAATGATGAAACGAAGCCATCGGTAACGATAACAAGTACTTCAACCAGTCCAACAAGCGGAGCCTTTAATGTGACTATTACTTTTAGTGAGTCGGTTACTGGCTTCGTGATTGGGGATTTGAGCGTAACGAATGGAATAGCTTCTAACTTTGCCGGCTCTGGAACTACTTATACTGCTGCAATTACACCTTCAGCTGATGGTGCAGTAACGTTGAATGTTGCTGCAGGCGTAGCACAAGATGCCGCTTCGAATACAAATACGGCCGCTACGCAATTCAGTATTATTAACGACCAAACCAAACCAAGTGTAAGCCTAACAGCAGGGAGTTCTAATCCAGTTACAGGTTTATATTCAATCACAGCTCAGTTTAGCGAAGGGGTAATCGGATTTAGTTTGGATGACATTATTGTGGCGGGAGGAACAGCTTCTAGTTTCGTGGTTGTTGACGCAGATACTTATACGTTCTCAGTTACTTCGACAAACAGCTCTTCAACCGTAAATATTGAGGAAGGTGTGGCAATTGATATGGTTGGTAATTATAACACGGCCTCAAATAGCTTAAGCCTAGTATTTAATTTAGCACCAACTAATTTGATGTTAAGTAACACTTCGGTTAGCGAGAATAACAGCATAGGCCAATTGATCGGTAACCTTTCAACCACCGATGCAGATGCGACCGACACACACACTTATAACCTAGTGTCAGGAACTGGAGCAACTGATAACGCTAGCTTCACAGTTGCTGGAAATAAACTTCAGGCAGCTGAGATTTTCGACTTCGAATTAAAGACTAGCTATAGCATTCGTATTAAAACAGACGATGGAAGAGGAGGGACTTATGAGAAACAATTCACGATTTCTATCACCAACATTGAGGAACCAGAAGTTCGTATTGAATCAGATTATGAAATTCCAGCTACTGCGCTTGGCCTTACTTCTAATTTTGACATAACAATCCATAATGACGGTGATGCGCTCCTAATGGTGAACAGTGTACTTTATCCTAATGGGTTTGTGGGCTTGGTAACAGGTTTATTTATCAACCCTGGAGAAAGTAAAGTGGTGACACTTGGCTTTATGCCAACAGAGGCAAAAGTCTATACTGGAACTATCTCATTTATAACCAATGCAGGAACGGTTTCAATGACTGTAAGTGGGGAAGGTGCAATTATTACTGGAGTGGATGATGGATTTATTGATGCCGAAGAAATCAACCTTTTCCCTAATCCAGCACAGGATATTCTGAATATCGACCTTTCAGAACTGGGAAGTAGAGCGCTAGATATCAGTATCATAAATGTTTCTGGTACTTCAGTTTTCACTAAGGCTAAGGTTACCGAAAAATCCCTAAGACTGAATGTTTCGGACTATACCAATGGCCTCTACATAGTTCAGTTTACAGATGGTATTTCGGTAGTAAGGAAGAAAGTAATGATCAAAAGATAAGAGAGATGAATAGCAATAAATTAAAAATCGGAGTATTGATAATGTTTGTAGCATTGGTCATCGGCTGTAAGTCCGATGACCCTGCGGGGCCAACAGCCCAAGAAGAAGCTTTTGAGCTTTTGGCAGGCGATTGGACCTTCGGAACAAATGGAGGGATAATGTTAGACAACCAAGATGTCAGTCAGAATTACCCGGGATTTGCCCTGTCCTTTACCGATGGTACATATGCTACTACCAATGGAGGCGACCTTTTTAGGGCTACGGGAACATGGACTTGGGCCAATCAAAATGCAGGAAGTATAACCCTAGACACTGGGGAAGAGGTGAATATTCTTGAGCTTGGGCCAGGGAGTTTTAAGTTTAGCTTCACCCATACAGGTGGAGGAGTTGCAGCAGGTACTTCGGGTAATTATGTGGTGAGTGTAGAAAAATAGATTAAGGAGTTGAAATGCTATTTTTTGTAGTGGGAGAGGACGTTTTGACAAACCTTAATTTAAGAGAGCCCAATTTGGGCTCTCTTTTTTTATGCTATTTAGCTTGAATAGGGTAGTATTTCTTCTTTAACCAAAAGGCTACGCGAACCAATAAAATCAGCGCAGGTACTTCTACCAATGGCCCAACAACTCCCGCAAAGGCTTGTCCTGAATTAAGTCCGAAAACGGCAATAGCTACTGCAATGGCCAGCTCGAAATTGTTTCCAGCTGCCGTAAATGAAATGGCCGCATTTTTATCATATTCTGCCCCCATAGCCTTACTGAAAAAGAAGCCTATAATGAACATAAGTGCGAAGTAGATTAGTAACGGAACGGCAATCACCAAAACATCCATCGGAATCTCAACAATCAATTCACCTTTGAGTGAGAACATCATCATAATGGTGAAAAGCAAGGCGATTAAGGTCATGGGTGAAATGGTTGGGATGAACTTGGTAGTGTACCAATGCTCACCTTTTAACTTCACCAAGATAAATCGGCTTAGCATTCCAGCTAAAAAGGGAATACCCAAATAAATGGCAACACTTTCTGCAATGGTAACTATAGAAATATCAACAATGGCGCCTTCAAAACCGAAATAGGGTGGAAGTACAGTAATGAATAGCCATGCGTAAAAGCTATAACCAAACACTTGGAAGATACTATTCAAAGCCACCAAGCCAGCACCATATTCGCTGCTGCCTTCGGCCAAATCGTTCCAAACCAATACCATAGCAATACATCTGGCCAAGCCAATCAAAATCAAACCAACCATGTATTCAGGGTAATCCTGAAGGAAGGTAATGGCCAAAATGAACATCAAGACTGGCCCGATAATCCAGTTCAAAATCAAGGAAATAGAAAGAATTTTTACATTCTTAAAAACCTTGGGCAGTAATCCGTAATTCACCTTAGCCAATGGCGGATACATCATCAAAATCAGTCCAATAGCAATTGGAATATTGGTTGACCCGCTGCTGTAAGAATTGATAACTTCAGGAATTGAAGGGATAAAATAGCCCAGTGCTACGCCTATTCCCATCGCAATGAAAATCCAGAGGGTGAGGTAGCTGTCTAGAAAGCCTAGTTTTTTTGGTTGACTCATGATTTGTTAATTTGTGAGAAAACATAAAACATCTCAGTAGCGATTTGTAGACTGCGCTCTGCGTATTTGACGGCTTCTTCCGGAGTGCCATCAAATAATTTCGGGTCGTCATACTTCACCGGAATACGCCTTTCTGCTCCAGCAATAAACGGGCAGTTAGCATCCGCATCTGAGCAAGTCATAATCGCTGCGAAGTCTTCAACTGGATTAATAGCATCATCAAATTTTTTAGAGAACATGACTAATGGCACATGGTTTTCCGAGAAAGTAAGATTCACTTTAGGGTTGGTTTCTCCTTCCAGTTCGGCTTTAAAACCATTATTGATCAGTGCATTAATAGCACTTTGATTAAAGGCAGTTACCTCTACACCACCAGAGAAACTTTCGATTTGAATTCCAAAGTGAACCGCCAGAACCTTCGCCCAAGCTTGAGTCAGTTGACTTCTGCGTGAGTTGTGGGTGCAAATGAAGTTGAGTTGTGTTACTTCATCTTGGTCTTGCTTACTTTGAATGTAGTTAATCAGGGGCTGAAGTACAGCTTTGCGCTCTTTCGAAATGGATTCTACCGAAATAGAAGAAACAAATTCTTCAATATTCGGTAGAAGTTGTGTGATGAGATTCATTGTCATGATTAGGTTGGTTTGTGGTTTAGCAGCATCCTCCGCCTGGCGTGCAAGCTCCTGCAGTTTGAACTTCGTTTAGTTTGACTTTTGGCTTTTCAGCAGGAATACCACATTTATCCATAGCCAAGCAAGCAGTTTGTTTTGTAGTCAAAAGAAAGTTAGTACCATTAAAGTCTAAGCCATATTTGCCAATCGTTGATCCTTGATACTCTACTTCAATTTCTAAATCCTTCAAACCAAGAATTCTCTCCGATAGCTCAATAATGTGAACTAGTTTTTCAGGATGAAGTCTGTGGTCATAATCATTGGCTTCCCAAAGCTGAAAATTGGCTACAACTTCGGTACTTACGATGCCACCGCAATCGATAAAGTGTTTGTGGACTTGTCCGACTTCTGTTACGTGAAAGTGACTCGGAACTAAGCTGCCATCAGGCAACTCAAAAGCGATTTGATTTAATCCGCTAAGATGATTTTTGATTTCTGAGATTTTCATAATTTTATTATTGCAATGTTACGATTAATAAAAGATATTTTTTTAACAACACCCATCTGGAGTACTGAAGTTTGGATTCAAAAACTGACTAAATAACTCTTGCATGTTTGCCCAAGTTTCTTGATCAATACAATAGCAAACGCTAGTGCCTTCTACATTTCCTTTGATCAAACCCAAATTTTTGAGCTCTTTCAAATGTTGGGAAATGGTAGGTTGTGCCAAACCAATTTCTTCTACCAAATCACCACAAACGCAAGTGTTCATTTTAAAAAGGTGTTGAAGAATAGCGACTCTGGCTGGATGACCAAAGGCTTTCGCAATCATGGAAATCTTGTTTTGCTCTTCCGTAAATATTTCAGACTTAGTAACGCCCATGCTTAATTATTTATTCATTGCAATATTACGATAGAGTTTTGGTTATACAATAGGTTCTTGCTTTATTTTTGTGATTTTAATTACGGTAGGCCATGGTCTAATAGTCTATAGACCATGGACTAAATTCCCAATAACTCTTAACCAATAACTACCTACCGTCCCATTCCTCTTTCAAATACCTAAAGGCATTTTCCAAAGCTTCTTTGGCTGGAGTAGGCTCAAAGCCCAATTCATTTCTGGCTTTGCTAACATCGTAATCCAATTTTAAGCCGTAGAACATATCTAAGTAGTGACGTTGTAATAACGGTTCCTTGCCAGTGATTTTACTCATAAACTCCATTCCGCCTGCCACCATATAGAGTAAGAACTTCGGTACTTTTTTAGGGGTACTGAGTTTCAGTTCGGGGTATAGATTTGCTGCGATTTGCACTGATTCCTTCACGGTAGTGTGCTTTTCATTGGCCAGTGTATAACGCTCGCCATCTCTGCCTTTTTGCATGGCATTGTAGCTACCAAGCGCTACATCTTTCACATCAATCCAATTGAGCGAAATATTGGTTTCTACCGGAACATCACCTTGAAGAATCTGCCAGACCAAGCGGTTGCTGTAATTCAAGCGATGCGCCACACTACCAATCATGGCGGAAGGAAGCACCAACACCGTTCTAATTCCAAACTCTTTTCCCAGCGAAAGCGCCAGTTGGTCAGAGTCGTTTTTCGACTTGTAGTACCAACTATTGCGGTCGTCATTGTAGCCATTTTTCTCTTGTGCCGGAAGAATAGAATGGTTCAATGCCGCAATAGAACTGATGTACAGAATATTCTCTACACCTGCCTCAGCGGCTGCTTCAAATAGATTTCTAGTACCAGTGACGTTGTTCTCATAGACTTCCTTTTGCGGGCTTTTCGACCACATTTCGAAAGTAGCTCCTACTGCATAAAGGTGAGTGATGCCTTCAAACGCTTTCACTAATGAGGCTTTATCCATTAAATCCGCATGCTGTACTTCGCAGCCCAGTTGATTTAATGCTTCTGCATTTTTTAGGTTTCTCAGCGTAGCCCGAACGGTATGCCCTTTAGAAAGTAGAAGACGGGTTAAATTATATCCTAAATGACCGTTGGCTCCCGTAACGAGAGAAAGTTCGTTGTTCATGAATTATTGCCTGGAAAAGTTAGAAATGAGATAAGCTGTTCTTCAACCATAGCCACCTAAAGCGAAAAAATAGATCAATTGTTTAGGTCGAAAAACTGTTTTCCAACTGGCTGCAAAACTATGCATTTTAACCAAGGCCTCATGCTTTCTGTACTATAAAGCGCTTCTAGTCTCAATATTTTTATCGAGTTTTGCACAATGCTTTCAGGTTGATGGCATGCATTAAGTCAATTGCTTGAAAGATCTTCTACTTCTTACGCCTCCATTTACCCAGCTGAATACGCCTTATCCGGCAACGGCTTACCTAAAGGGTTTTCTAAATACCAAGTCGATTTCTTCCTTTCAAATGGATTTGGGCATAGAGGTAATTCTCGAATTATTCTCCAAGGAAAGCCTTCAGTATTTATTCTCTTTTGCAGAAGAGAACGACCGAATAAATACTGAAAACTCGGAACGAATTTACGCTTTACGTGAAGAGTACCTGAATACAGTAGAAGGGGTAATTTCCTTTCTGCAAGGGAAAAACCAAACTTTTGCTCGTCAGATTTGCTCTGAATCCTTTTTGCCAGAAGCAGCTAGGTTCGAACAAGTAGATGATCTGGATTGGGCCTTTGGGGCCATGGGGATGCAGGACCGCGCCAAGCATTTAGCAACCTTGTACCTCGAAGATTTATCTGACTTCATTATCGAATGTATTGACGAGAACTTTGGGTTCAGTCGTTATGCGGAAAGGCTGGGGCAAAGCGCGAATGCCTTCGATGAATTGTATGAGCAGCTTCAAGCTCCGCTCACTTATATCGATGAAATCACAATTAAAATTCTGGAGGAAAGACTTAAGAAACATCAACCTAAATTGGTTTGTATTTCTGTTCCTTTTCCTGGTAACCTGTATAGCGCTTTCCGTTGTGCGCAGTTCATCAAAGCCAATTATCCAGGCATTAAAGTATCGATGGGGGGTGGTTTTCCCAATACCGAATTAAGAACAGTGAAGGACGTACGTGTTTTTGATTTCTTCGATTACATTACGCTTGACGATGGCGAGCTACCGATTGCGCTTTTGACATCGAACGTACTCAATCCGAAGCTTGAGAATCCTGATTTAAATATCTTTAAAAGAACTTTTTTGAAGGGAAATGGGGAAGTAGTTTATGTTAACAACTCATTTCAAAACGATTTTCCACAGAGCCAATTGGGTACGCCAGATTATTCAGACCTTTTGCTCGATCAGTACATTTCGGTAATTGAAATTGCAAACCCAATGCACAGCTTGTGGAGCGATGGCCGATGGAATAAGCTCACCATGGCGCATGGTTGCTATTGGGGGAAATGCACTTTCTGCGATATTTCCCTCGATTATATCAAGCGTTACGAGCCACTTACTGCCAAGCTTTTGGTGAACAGGGTAGAAGAATTGATTGCGCAAACAGGAGAGAGAGGTTTTCATTTTGTGGATGAAGCCGCACCACCTGCGCTAATGCGTGAAATGGCAATTGAGATTATCAGGCGCAAGCTTACCATTACTTGGTGGACGAACATCCGCTTTGAAAAAAGCTTTACTGCCGACCTATGCGCTTTGCTCAAGGCTTCGGGATGCATTGCTGTTTCTGGTGGTTTAGAAGTCGCTTCAGACCGACTTTTGGCGCTGATTGATAAAGGTGTAACTGTAGAACAAGTAGCCGCAGTCACCCGAAACTTCACGGAATCGGGTATAATGGTTCATTCCTATTTAATGTATGGTTACCCAAGTCAAACCGTGCAAGAAACCATTGACAGTCTTGAAATGGTGCGTCAGATGTTCGAGCTAGGAATTATTCAATCTGGTTTTTGGCATCAGTTTGCGCTGACTGCCCATAGTCCTGTTGGGCTAAACCCTTCGGAATATGGAATTACACCCAATTGCAAGTCGATTTCATTTGCGAATAATGATGTGATGTTCGAGGACAAAACTGGGGTAGACCATGAGCAATTTAGCTTTGGCTTAAAGAAGTCACTGTTCAATTTTATGCATGGCATTGGTTTCGATATGCCGTTGCAAGAATGGTTCGAGTTCAAAATTCCAAAAACGAAAATCAAGCGAGACTTTATCATCAACAATTTAGAAAACGAACCAATATTAGTCACCAGACCCACCGCTAAAATTGTATGGTTAGGTGGAACACCTTTGGTTTCTTTTCAGGCCAAAACTAAAAAAGGAATCACCAGAGAAAGGGCACAACTGACCTTTTTCACCAAACGAGAAAGTTTCGATATCACCACAGAGGGTGAAAAAGCAGAGTGGCTTATTCACATCCTAGAGCAGCTGAAAATTGGTGCTGAACCTCTGCTCACTTATGCCCAAATCAAAGCCGATTACGAAACCCATTTCGAGGACTTCGAGCTTTTTTGGGTGTCTAAACCTATCAATACGCTAAGAGAACATGGGTTGTTAGTGTTATAAAGTTTAGCCGCAAAGAACGGGAAGCAGCACAATGCTTTTAATATTTATAGGGAAGATGGAGTATTCTGTTCCGAAGGGTGAAACCCTTTGTTATGATATCCCGCCCTTTCAGGGCTGAGACCAGTTTAATGCTTGCACAAACTCCAAGCCCCGTTGGGGCGAGACCTTTGTAGCCCCAACGGGGCGAAATATCAAAGGAATGGGTATAGCCCATTCCTTATCAGTATATAATTATTAAGTCCTGAAAGGGCGGAATAGCTCTAGTTCCTTCGCAGGACTCAGGATGAAAAGAGCAATGTTATCCATTGATTTCTAACAACAACTATTATTTTCTTGAATTGAGGGACAAGCTACCGTACCGAATGAACAATAAACGCAACAGTCGCCTTCATTTGGTTTCAGAACTGTTTTACAATGCTCACACTCGTAAAAGAATTGACAAGCCTCTGTTGGCATATCTTCAACTTTTTTATGTCCGCAACTTGGGCAGGTAATTTCTGATTGCAATTCGATTTCCATTAGTTTTCTTTTTTACTGGTTACTTTATAGCCTGTGACGTTAATAGCCTTCTCAATTTCGACTTCAGTGGTTTTGGTACTGTCAAACGCTATGATTGCGTTTCCATTTTCGTAGGATGCTTCTGAGGTTACAATTCCGTTGAGTTTATTCACTTCGTGATTGACGTGCTCTTCACAGCTCGCACAGGTCATTCCTCTGATTTTAAATTCCATTGTTTTAATGTCTGATCTATCCACAATAATAATTTGCTTTTCTGTGTTCGAGTAAAACATTCCAGAATAGTAGGGGAAGGCCAACATTACAATTGCAAAGACAGTTACAATTCCTAAGAAGGTTTTTGATTGTATGAATTTTGGTTTTTCGTCTGTCTCACACTCACAGTCTATTTCCTTTAAAGGTTTTAGTTTTTGATACCATGCAAACCCGAGAACTAAAACTGTGAGTCCAATCAGATAAGGTCTAAAAGGTTCTACCCAAGAAAATGTCGAGGCAATTCCACTTGTTCCTGCAGTTAGGGCTAAGACTGGCGTAATGCAACATAATGAAGCTGTAATAGCGGTTAGCAAACCTGCACCAATTAATCTGTTTTCATTCTTCATATCATTTCTGAAATTTTGTTTTCATCAAGTATTTGAAAAAATGGGTTTAAAAATTTTTCGTACTCTGGCGTGAGTGAGTAAAAAATCGTTTGGGCTTCTCTTTCCGTTTCTATTAGACTCCTATCTTTCATTTTCCTCAAGTGTTGAGAAATGGCAGAAATGTTCATTCCAAGAATGTCACTTAAATCACAAACACAAAGTCTTTTTTCTTCAAAAAGTAGGTAAAGTATTTTAAGCCTTACGCTGTTTCCTACCAGTGAAAGCCCATTGGCTAAATAGTCAAACGATTCATTTAATTCTGTAAGCGTGCCTTTACAACGATTTATTTGTTGAATATCAGCTTGTTGCCTGATGCATGAATTAGTTTCCATGTGGCAATGTTACATTAATTACTTATTTAAGCAAATACTTAAATAGTAATTTGAAATGTTTACTTAGTCATTTGTCCTTGGTGCGACAGGTAGGTTGGAGATTTACACCTAGGAACACTAATAGTACCGTCCCTTCAGGACTTCTTTGAATATGGATGTCTGTTTTCCGAAGGGCTGCACCCTTCGTTTTGATATTTCGTCCTTTCAGGGCTGAGATCAGTTTAATGCTTGCACAAACTCCTAGCCCTATTGGGGCGAGACCTTTGTAGCCCCAACGGGGCGAAATATCACAGGAATGGGTGCAAGCCATTCCTTATCAATATATAAATAATAAAGCCCTGAAGGGGCGTAATAACTCTACCATGATGAAAAGGAGTAGTGCCAATAACTTGCTTCTCAGTCATCCCTGTAGGGCCCGAGAAGTTCGGTTTTTTTCACAAACATGGAGGGCGTTGATTTGTGTAACGTATTCTTTAACCGTAAAGTGGTTCTATAGCCCACGGTTTAAACCGTGGGTTATTTGTATAAATTTATTTGCAAAATGGTTTTAACCGTTTTGGCGGACAGAGTCCTTGATTAAATAGGTGTCACAGGTTCGGAGAACCTGCGACAGGGGGTAACGCAGAGAGGTGATTTTTGGTCATCCCGTAGGGATCTTTTTCAGAAGCACAGATGTGAGCATGAAACCGCCTTAAACTCTAAACCCTAAACTCCCCAACATCCTTTTAAACTCACTTTGGTAATCGGCTTTGAGTTTAATTTTTTCGCCAGAAACTGGGTGTTCAAATTCTATTTCAACGGCATGGAGAAGCATTTCGGTCAAATTCCATTTTTCTAGAAAGAGCTTGTTCTGTTTGTTGCAGCCATGAGGGCGGTCGCCAATAATAGGGTGAAGGATGTGCGCAAAATGCTTTCTGATTTGATGCATTCGGCCTGTTTCTGGATATACCTCTACCAAAGAGTAGCGCGAAGTAGCATGTTTTCCAAAAGGTACCGGTATCTCCGTGTGCTCTAGGGTTTTGTAGCGCGTAATGGCCTCTTGCGTTTTGCCTTTGTCATTGGTCAGTGGGTAATCAATAAGCCCTTCATCTTCGGTATAACCTCGAACAATGGCATGGTATGTTTTGTGTACCGTTCTGTTTTCAAACTGAGATTGTAGGTGGGTGAGGCTCTCAGGGTTCAGTCCAAATAGAAGAATACCTGACGTTTTTCTATCTAGTCTATGAGCAGGGGAAACCTTTTGTCCAATTTGGTTTCGAAGCTCCTGCACAGCATAAATGTTGGTATTGGTAGCAATGGGCGACCGATGTACCAGTAAACCATTAGGCTTATTAATGGCCACCATCACTTCATCTTGATAAAGGGTTTCAAGTGGTATTGAATAACGAGGGTCTTGAGTAATTTCTTCCATACAAAAGCTTGAATTAGATAGTAAATTGGTTTCAAGCTGAATTACGGAAAGGTATTCTAAAGCCTATTTAAATTCAAATTTTGAGTCTTTCTATTTTGTCAGCAGGTTCAGTCCCTTCTTTTTTTGTGAAGGTGTATAGCCAAAGTATTCTGGAAAACTTAAAATTTGGAAAGAGAAAAATGAGCATTACAGCTGTAATTATTGCCATTATAGCATCTACCGATAAATCTAAATTTAGCACTCTTATAGCTACAAAAGCCGCGATCGCTTCAGCTATAGTAATTCCATAACTCATAAACATAGCGCCATAAAAATAACCTGGCTCACGTTCAAACTTGTAATTACAGTGAGGACAGTTGTCATACATTACTGGCCCCTTTAGCTTCAAAATGTTTCCGTTGGATGCAAATATTTTACCCGTTTCACATTTCGGACATTTGCCTTTACGTAATGAGTTGAATCTGCTCATAGGTTCATCTGTTATACCACAAAGGTATTATTAACCATTCAAATTGCCTGTTACAAAGCACGCTATTGATAGGACAATCAAGACATTTTTGACTAATTGCACTATGGAAAACATACCAGTACTACACCTCGATCAGTTTTTGCTCAGTAAGGGTAACGGGGTTTATGTAAATGACTTGAGACAACATCTGCATGATCATCATAATATGATTTCCCTTCCGCACAAACACGATTTCTACTTGAATGTATTATTTACAAAAGGGGCGGGAATACATGAAATTGACTTTAATAGTTATAGCGTGGGGCCAGGTAGCTTTTTCGTATTAACGCCAGGCCAAATGCACCATTGGAAACTTTCCGATGATGTTCAAGGATACGTTTTTTCCCATTCAAAGGAATTTTATTTGCTTAGGGATAACCAATTTGAGTTGGACAGATTTCCCTTTTTCTATTCAAATCAGAATACACCTGAAGTTAAGTTAGAATCCGAAACACTCACCTATTTGGTCAAAATTTGCCAAAGTATGCTAGAAGAGTATCATGATGAGAAAAACCACAAGTCGTTGAGGATTCATGCATTGATTACATTAGTTTATGTGGCTTTAACACGTGCTTATAGTCCTTCTAGCAATAAGGTAGAAGGGATTTCTAGATATGGCAGCACAATCAAGACTTTTGAACAGTTGGTTGAAGCTCAGTTTCATTTTCGTAAGTCACCAGCAGAATATGCTGAATTACTTAATGTTTCTTTGAAACACTTGAACCGGATTTGCAACCAAGTTTTAGGTGTTTCAGTAAGTAATGTGATCACTGGTCGCGTATTGCTAGAGTCGAAACGCTTATTGATGAGTAAGGATTTGAGCATAGCAGAAATCGCAAATGAACTCGGTTATACCGACTATTCTTATTTTTCTAGATTATTCAAAAAACATACAGGCCAAACTCCTCATGAATTTAGGAAAGGGTATATGGTTTAAGTTAAAGAGTGTGGCTTTGAGCTGACTTCTCAGATTTACTAAAATATAGACTAAATAAATATACTGTATCGCATTTAAGTAATATATTTATTCTGAATAATTTGAAATGATCAATTGATCTGTTTCGGTATTAACCTCAATGAACCATGACCAAAGCTTCAACAATCACCCTTTTTGTAATCTGTTTTCTGTTTTTTTCTTCATGTGCAATGATGGCCCAAAATACCATTAGCGATACCAGTTTAAATTGGCCTAGTGATATAAAGGGGTCTACACATGAATTGGCCATGAATGGCGACTATATCTACATTACCGGACAGAATATGGACCGTGTTGCAAAGATGGGATATGATGGTAAAATTGAATACTATAAAATGCCAGATGGCAGTGGTCCCCATGGAATTCTCTTTGATAAGCATGACCAACTTTGGGTTTCGTTGGAATTTAAAGGAGTAGTAGTACGACTAAATGAGCAGGGAAAGATAGTTGAAGAGATTGACTGCCGTATTTCTGGTGATGGAATTTCTACACCGATAAACACAAGCCCACATGGAATTGGCTTAGATGCAGATGGTGAAACGATTTGGTTTACAGGAAAACGAACCAGCACTGTAGGCAAAATTAACCCTGATCGTTCGGTAGAGCATTTTGAATTGCCTGCATTAGGAGCAGTTCCAATATATCTTCATGCTGGCCCTGACGGAAATGTATGGGGAACGGAGTTATTATCAAGTAAGATATTGCAAGTTACTCCCAAAGGCGAAGTTGTGGAGTTCATTATTCCAACAAGCAACAGTAGGCCAATTGCCATTAAACCCGACCCTGTGGGTGATTATATGTGGTTTACCGAAGAAGCGGGAAATAAGGTGGGGCGTATTGATATGAAAGGAAACATTGATGAGTTTTCAGTACCAGCCACACAAAAGAATCAAATTCTTGCAGGCTTAACTTTTGATAGTCAAGGTAATCTATGGGTACAAAGCTATGTAGATCAGAACAACCCAAATCCAGAAGGGAATGACTATATCATAAAATTTGATAAAGCTATTTTGAGAGCACCAGCTGGTGATTTGACCAATGTTGAAATTACTTATTATAAAGTACCTACAAGTAAAACGGTAATGCACAGAATAAAAGAGGGGAAAGACGGAAACATTTACTTCACCGAATTGAAACAAGATAAATTGGGCAAAGTAACAGTGGCTACCTCTATTGAAGGTGCAAAGTAAAGTTCCTCCGAGTTAGTTAAGGTTGGTCAACACCTGCACTCTGTAATGTAAACTCTGGACTTTCCACAATATTACTGCGGTGTCTTGCTCGATCTTGGATTTGGAAAACCACTTTAATAGTATCGGTTCTAAAAACAGGGAGGAAAAGCCCCGATTTCATATCGTATTTAATCACTCCCTCAATAGGCCCAGGGTTTTTAGATATAGCCGAGCATGGGTCGTTTTCATTTGAAAGACAGGGGATTCGACTATCAAAAGGGATTTCACCGCATAAGGTAATGCCATTTGCCGATTCAGGAATTCTTCGAAAATCTAACTCTTGAAATGTGCCGTTTTTCTTCACAAAAAAGTCGATAAAGAAATTGAAACGATCTTCATTCAACTCAATCCTTAAAGTATCGGTAGCGTTTCCATTACCGTTTAAATCAATACCATTATCTCCCTCGTTAGCCTCTCTAATGTAGTCTACACAAGTAAAAGGAGGGTCTTCAGGTCTTTCTCCAAACTTTACGATTTCTCCATTAGGGTAGGTGATAAAGTCATAATCGGCCCCAGTATCTCCTCCGTCAATACCAATGTCTCCATCGCCATCAGAAATATTGAAAGACAAACTGAGTACACCAGTCCTAATTTCAACACCTGTTGAACCTATCACTTCAACTTCCTCCTTAAATTCAACCTTATTAAAGCCAATATTAGGCTCAATGGGTAAATCTGGTGGTCGATTGCACGCCATTACAAGGCTAAAAAGCGCAATTGAAAAAATGATTTTAGAATGTTTTTGAAAACTTAACTCCATCAGCTTTTATAACTCAATACAATTATAGGCATATTTGCCCTAATGCTCTATGAAGGGCCGATTGATTAACGAATGGATTTTGTGAAAAGTTTATACGAGCGAGTTTTTTCTGTTGATGAAAGTTCATTTGAGGCGCTGGCCTTAGATGTTTTTAGATATCAACATCAAAACAACCCTGTATATCGTGATTTTGTTAACCATTTAGGAGTTGCCATTGAATCTGTAAGTAAGATGGAGCAGATTCCGTTTTTGCCCATTGAGTTTTTCAAAACCCACATTATTAAATCAGGAGACTGGGGCGCAAACCTTTGTTACGAAAGTAGTGGAACTACTGGCCAAATTACAAGCAAACATTGGGTGAGGGATGAGGATTTCTATTTGAAAATAGCCGAGCAGATTTTTACTAATGTTTATGGTGAAGTAAAGGATTATACGGTTTTGGCTTTACTTCCTTCTTACTTAGAAAGGAGCAACTCTAGCCTTGTGGCTATGACCAACCGCTTTATTCAAGTTTCAGAAGATTCATCTTCAGGCTTTTTTCTTAATAATGCAAAGCAACTTTACAATACACTGTTGCAGTGCAAGAAAGAAGAGAAGAAGACGATTCTATTGGGAGTTACTTTTGGCTTGCTCGATTTTGTTTATGAATTTCAAATAGACTTTCCAGAACTCATTGTGATGGAGACTGGAGGCATGAAAGGCAGGAGGGAAGAGCTGGTAAGAGAGGAAGTGCATGAGATTTTGAAAAGAGGATTCGGAGTCAAGAATATTCATTCAGAGTATGGAATGACAGAATTATTATCACAGGGTTATTCTCAAGGAAATGGAATTTTTCGTTGCGGTTACACAATGAAACTATTTACCAGAGATATTAACGACCCACTTACAGTGACAAATCAAGTGCGCAGTGGGGGGATTAATATCATTGATTTGGCCAATGTTCATAGCTGCGCTTTTATTGAAACCAAAGATTTGGGTAAAGTATATTCAGACGGAACTTTTGAAGTACTGGGGCGAATAGATAACTCAGATGTAAGAGGTTGTAACTTGATGGTGGGTTGAAATAATATCTATCTCAACCCGTTTTGATTGAAAGTTGAGGTTTTTCTATTGAAAGCCTTGAAAATTTATAAATTTGTTTTTCAAAATAGTGTGATGAAAAGATTCAAGTTATTAGCCCTTCTGTTGGCCGTCTTTATTTTAGGAATTTCCTCTTGTGCTCAACGTCCATGCCCTGCTTATACCAAAGCTGATATGGAGTACAAAAAAGACGTCAAAAAAGGACGTTTCTGATCGTTAGACCAGATATTTATTCACATCCTCTTTTGTTATACTCTCTCCCGACATAATTACCAATCGCTCGGTTACATTTCGTAATTCTCTAATGTTTCCTGACCAGTCGTATTTTTGAAGTTCTTCAATCGCCTTGTCATCAATTGCTTTCTTTTTGTTGCCATATTCATTGGCAATGTCTTGTAAGAATTTATCTACCAATAAGGGAATATCCTCCTTTCTATCCTTTAAAGCAGGTACTTGAATCAAAATTACTCCAAGTCTGTGGTATAAATCTTCTCGAAAGCGGCTTTCTGCAATTTCCTTTTTTAAGTCTTTATTGGTGGCAGCCAATACACGAACATTCACGTTGATGTCTTTGTCGCCACCCACACGGTTGATCTTGTGTTCTTGCAAGGCACGCAATACTTTGGCTTGTGCTGAAAGGCTCATATCCCCAATTTCATCCAAGAAAAGTGTGCCATCATTGGCCTGTTCAAATTTACCAATGCGCTGTTTGATGGCAGAAGTAAATGACCCTTTTTCGTGGCCAAACAATTCACTTTCAATCAGTTCAGAAGGAATGGCAGCACAGTTAACTTCCACAAAAGGCGCTTTAGCCCGGTTACTTCTTTCATGTACTCCATGAGCAACCAATTCTTTACCTGTTCCATTTGGACCAGTAATCAAAACGCGGGCATCAGTAGGGCCTACCTTGTCCATCATTTCAATAATATCTTTCAAAGCGGCAGATTCGCCCACCATTTCATACTTTTTGGAAAGTCGCTTTTTGAGAGTTTTAGTTTCCGTTACCAAAGATGATTTCTCTAACGCATTCTTTACCGTAAGCAAAAGTCGATTCAAATCTGGTGGCTTTGGCACAAAGTCAAAAGCACCCATTTTGGTAGCGTCCACAGCCGTTTCAATAGTGCCGTGTGCCGAAATCATAATGAATTGAGTGTCGATACCTGCCATTTGAACACGCTCCAAAAGCTCAATTCCGTCCATTTTTGGCATTTTAACATCGCAAAGCGCAATGTCGTATTTGTCGGCAATCAGCTTTTCTAAACCCTCTTGGCCGTCTTTGGCTTCATCAATGGTATATTTTTCGTATTCAAGAATTTCGCGCAGTGTGCTGCGGATACTTTGTTCGTCATCGATGATTAGAATCTTTGCCATTTTCTGATGGATTAGTGTTTTGGAAAAATAGTCATTGGACTTCCTTTGTGCCAATGATAAGCGAAATTAATGTTTCTGCTTAGAACTCAAATGGAATTATATGCGGATTGCTGATATAAACTCAAAGAAGAAAAAAGATACAAGCCGATAAGCCGGGTTCTGTTCCTCAACTAGGTCAAGGCCCTTATCATTTATCTAGCCCCGTCATTACTGGCGGGTTCAATCTGTCTACCCTCCTGCATTGGGCGGGAACCCTCAAAAGCAGGTATATGTGACATTTCACCGCATAGAGTTTACCTGGTTTCACTACAGCATTACCTGTACATACTTTCTGTTGCACTTGTCCTTTCCGCCTTCGCTAATGCTATGGCGGATGACGGCCGTTAGCCGCTATGCTTCCCTATGGTGCCCGGACTTTCCTCTCCGATTTTGATTACTCTAATCGCAGCGATAAGGTGGCTTGTATCAGCTGCAAAGTTAGGGAAGTATTATGAATTGGCTCTTTATTGATTGATAAACAATTCGCTTAGATCCATGGTGTATGCTTCTGCATCGCCTACCACAACAAAGGCTTGAGCGCCACAGTTTTGGGGCTTAAGTTCTATGGTTTTGTTCACCCCTTCGCTACTTATTCTGAATTTTCCACCAGTCATTTGACCAACTCCAATTTTAAAACAATTGGAATTGTAGGTGATCTGTGTGAAAGAGGCACTCTCGAAACTGACGTTGTCTCGATTAATTCCTGACTTCGTGAATTCAGTAACGAAGTAAAACTCTGTTTCTGCTTGGTTTGTAAAGTCCCATAGGGTGTTTCTATCAGAATTGTATGTGTAAGTGCTAAGGTCATCAAAGGTTAAAATGCCATTATCAACTGTTGATTGAATTTCAGCATATTGTCTGTGCGTATCTCTGTTGTTTGTTATTGTTCTATTGCCTGATACGAGTACACTTTCGTATTGATAGTTTTCTAAGGTGATTTCCACCCTTCCAAAAACATTTTCTTTTCGTTCGAAGAGGTTGGCGGTTACTTTTCCGGCCCTGAACCTGCCCATTTCATCTCTACAGCCCGCACCAAAATCGATCACTACTTGCATATTATTGTTGATGGTAGTTTTTACTGCGCAACGGGTTCGGAACTCATAAGGGTTGTTTAATTCATGGGTTTGGGTTCCTGCGGCCACACCACGTGTGAGTGTAAAGTTGAAAAGCTGTGAGAGTACAATTTTCTCAATGTCATCGTCAATAAACTCGGCAATTATTTCTGTGGCTACTTCTGAATCATATTTTGGAGAAGGGAGTTCTTCCGGGTCTTGGCGACATGATATGCAGGCCATAGAGAGTAAAAGCAAACCGTATTTCAGAGGTTTCATGATGGTTTATTAAGGCTGATGGTTAAATAACTCATAAGCGATATGATATAATACGTTACGCTGAAATTATTTAAATTAATCAGTTATTTATGTTTTCTACAGTAGAATCCTGCTATTGCTCAACTTAATAAGCAAACCAATGCATCTTCGACTTCTTCGAATTAAACTCGAATGCTGGTGCAGGCAAGTGAATGCCATCTAAGATAAAGAGCAGTGTTTTGAGCCACTTTTTATCAGTTTCAATGTAAGAAAGGTCGAAATCTATGCCCAAGTAAAACTGACGGTAACTGTCAAAACCAGCCTGGTCGTTTTGGACAACTCTAGCACGAATCATGTCTTCCGCCCCAAAACCAAGGCCCAAGTTCAGCCATTTTGGAAAATTGGATTGCTTCGCGAAAGCATGAATATCTATACTGAACCAATAGGTTTGGCCATTGTAATCCTTAAAGAGTTCTTCTGCCAGCCCATTGCCTAAGAGGTGTCGGCTTTGTTGCGCTAAGGCGGTTCGGTGAAAGGAGAACTTAGGTTTTATGCGTTGCTCGTTCCAAAGTAAATCTTGCCCTAGAAAGAAAGCAGAACCAGCTGTGTTGGCGATCATGTCGCCATAGGAAAAACCGAAATCAGGCGAAAATCCGTCCAATATTTCGATAGGAATGAGTAATCCAGTTCCAGCCACACTCGCCCAAAAAGCAGCTTTTTTCTCTTCAACACCAGCCCATTGCAAAAGTCCATCGCCAATACGCGAAAACTGATAGGTGGAATAGAAATGCCCAAATTTATCTACCTGATGCCATTCGGCATTGTCATTGAAAAACTTGAACCTTTCCAAGCCTTGTTCTTTATACCACACCTGACTGAGCCCGATTAACGTAGCTCCGTAAGTAACCGCGCTCACCGTCAATACGGTGTTTAACCGTTTATTTGGGATGCTATCATTTTGGAAGGCATGCACTTTTGCCGTGAGCAGAAATGAAAGTAGTAATAGGGCAGTCAAGCGCATGGTGCAAAGGTAAAACGATTAAGGGGGCTTTTCGAGTGATTTTGAGAATTTAGACCCTTCCTGCGTCAGGGAAGGAAAACAGTCGTCTTTAGGCATTCGAAGCTAAGCATTAACTCTCTTTTTTTTGGAAAAGAAAAGCACCTTCAACAGCCCTAGATTTACCGTGATAATGAGGAGTAAAGCCGGTAATCCACCCAAATTCGAAAGCATCTTTATACCGTCAATTCCTGCCATACTGACCATAACAAAGGCCACGGCTCCAATGGTCAAACCCCAAATAATTTTAATAAAAATAGGGGGAGAAGGAGTGTCGGGAGAAATGCCCGTTGAGCTGATACCGCCCATGGCTTCGGTATTCGAGTCTGCTGCGGTAACGTAGGAAAGAAAAGCGGTAAATAGAAAAACCACGGCCACAATATTACTCCAAGGCAGTTCTTCAAACACCCGATAAATAATAGATTCTGGTCCTGCTACTTCTAATAATTTACCCAAACCAATGCCTTGGTTGATTTGCATATCGATGGCTGTTCCACTAAAAATGGACATCCAAATTACGCCAAACAGGCTAGGTAAAATCCAGTTGACGACCATGAACTGTTTTACCGTATAGCCATAACTCAATCGCCCAAGAAAAAGGGCAGTGATGGGTGCCCAAGCCAACCAGTTTGCCCAGTTAAACGATGTCCAACTTTTTGGCCATGGGTCATCAGGATGAAGTATAGAAATAAGACTGAACTCTGGCAGGCTCTGAAAGTACAGCCCTAGTGACTTAATACTCTGAATTAAAATACTTCCCGTAGGGCCGAATACAAAAATGAAAATGGCTAGAATAATGAAAACTCGAACATTAATGTCCGACAAAATTCTAATTCCTTTCATTAAACCTGTAATGGCAGAAATGACAAAAGCCGCCACAATGGTTATGGTTATGAAGATTAAGATGAAATCGGATTCCAGACCAAAAACGCTTTTTAAACCACCTGAGAGTGTAAGGATTCCAGCCCCAAGCGATGCGGCCATACCTGCCACTAAAGCATATAAGCAAATTCCATCAATACCAATACCTAACCATTTGTGTTTGCCAGATTTGATAAAAGGATAGAGGGTAGACTTTAAACTAAAAGATCGCTTTTCATTGTAGAAAGCCAAAGCAAACATGACTGCCGGAATGGTGTAAATGGCGTATGGCGTAAAAGTCCAATGTAAATACATTACCGAAAGGGCATATTCTCCAGCGGCAGGAGTGTTGGCTTCAACACCACTAAAACTGGGAGGCCACATTACATGGAAAATGGGTTCGGCTGTTCCCCAAAATATAATGCCGGTGGCAATGGTAGTACAGATTACGATTGAGAACCACCGCCATTTGGTAAGCAGAGGTTTGGCGCCTTCTCCTCCAATTCTTCTTTTGGAAATAGGATGAAGAAAAATAATCAAGCAACTCAGTAGCATCATTAGTGTGCCTGCGCTAAAGAGCCACCCGAATCTGTCTAGAATGAAATCGTTTATGTGGGTGGTAATCTTTAAGAAATCATTAACATCCACCAAACTATAGACAAGAGCCACCAAAAGTAGAATAAAAGGTGGCCAGAACACTTGGTGTCGAAAACTTTTGAAGATAGATTTTAGGTGATTTTTGGAGCCGATAGTGCTAGTTGTTTTGATTTCAAGTTAAGAATTCTACTCTTCAAAGTATTCAAAAGCATCTATAATGTCTAGGTAAGCACCATCAAAACCTGCGTTTAAGATCTTTTTAAGGTATGAGTTTTCGTTGCCATAGATAATAGACTTCCAATCGTTGTTCCAGTACTTTACTTTATAATTCCCTTCCCAATTAGAGTTTTCGTCAGCCATCCATTCTGGTGAAGTACTATGCCAGTCTTCTTGCCAATAATAACGGTAGTCTTCTGCCTCGCCAACAGATAAATATGAAACAACTAACCTACTTCCTCCATTGGCTTTTACTTTAAGTCGGCTCACATCACTAGTATTGAAAGCTGAATCGTTAAAAAAGAAATCTATAATGATAAGGTCATAATTGGTTGCGGCTACCGCATTTATGAATGATTCTTTAGAGTCGAATTTTTCAGGGTTGATAATGTAAAGAAAATTCTTTGCCTTCGATATATGGTCGATGTTTGTGTTGTTTTCAGCATAAACAGGTGCAGGATAACTCGGAATACTGTTGAGCATACGTTCCCGTGAAGAGAAAGAGACAAACTGATTTGAATGATTTTTAACGTATGAGTTACTCATTTTTGAACGAGTAGAACAGTAGTCGGTCACCAAAATAGTATTACCCGCTTTTTGTGAGATATTCAATAGACCAATCAAGCGATTCGTCTCACTTTTGGGTGTTGCTTTATTGTCTCTGTTATAACCATAAAACAGACTTTCTTGTCCATTGGCATCTATGGCATTTAAGTAGGGGGTATTGATAACACCGTTTTCTTCACTAATCAATTCAATTCCATTTTGCGGAATTATCAAAAAATCAGAATTAACAGCTTTAGCATACTCGCTAATTTCTATGACGAAATCTCTCATTTCTTGCCTGTAATTCAGAGACTCATCTATTCCATCATCTTTATTATCCGTATTGCAAGAAGGAATGGGGGTACCAACCATTAAAATTAGGAGTATATAAACAGGCTTTATAATCACTGATTTAAGTTTGGGTTAGGGTTTACTAACGAACAATAGCTGAAAGTACATATCGAATTAAGTGTAAACTTAATTTCTCAATCGCTTCCTTTCCATATTGTCAATGGACTTTGACCTTCTATTTCAATTCTCTATCTTCTTACTTTTCACACCTTCAAAAGTTAGTTTTACTGGCTTGATAAAGCCATTTCCATCAAATTCCATCTTGTCTAAACTCGTTTGTCTGTGATGTGGGTTGTTAACACCTAAGGGCCTACGATGATACACAATATGGTAATCGTCAGAATTGGGACTGATAAGCACTGAATGGTGTCCAGCTCCAGTGGCAACCGTTGAGTCTTGTTGTAGTATTTTGCCTATTCGTTCAAAAGGGCCAGTAGGAGTATCTCCAATTGCATAGGCTACACTATAGTTTGGTCCGCCCCAGCCACCTTCTGACCACATGAAATAATACTTCCCATTTCGCTTGAATACAAAAGGCCCTTCTACATAGTTTTCAGGAGTAATTTCTTTGTAAACCTCACCATCATCAAAAGGCTCAATGCTCAATAAATCATCACTGAGTTTCACGATATTACAATGTCTCCATCCGCCATAGTACATGTAGATTTGGCCATCATCGTCTTTAAAAACAAATTGGTCGATGGGCTGCGCTCCGTTATGAAATTCATTGATCAATGGCTTGCCTAGGGCATCTTTAAATGGTCCTGCCGGTGTTGAAGCCACAGCTACCCCAATTCCTCCTGGTTCATCATTACTTTGAATGTCGTTTGCAGAGAAAAAAAGATAGTATTGATTATTGGCCTCAATAATTGAAGGTGCCCAAAGAGAATATGAGGCCCATTTTACATCTTTCACATCTAATACATGAGAGTGTTTAGTCCAGTTGGTAAGGTCTTTTGATGAAAATGCATTAAAAAAGGTTTGCATTAAGTACTGATCGTTAATGGCATTTTTACGCACTGCCAATTGTTCAGAGCTAAATACAGAAGAAGTGTCGGGTTGCTCAAAATGATCTGAATAAGTAGGGTAAATCCAGTATTCATCTCCAAATATGATAGCCTCGGGGTCGGCATACCAACCGGGAAACAGAGGGTTGCCAGAAAATGTGACTTCGCTGACTTCTTTTTTAGCGTTGCAAGAAAGGAGAACTGTAAAAATGAGAAAGGAAAACAACGGCTTTTTCATTGAACTAAGTTGATTTAATCTTCAATATAAAAGGAATTTTGCTAGACCTTAAACTCTGAACCATTTAAGTCTGGTAAACAAAGCCATTTGAATATTTCTGCTGCTGTTCAAGTCTCTTCCATTATTCAAAGTGTGTTTACCGCTAGTGTATTTGGCAGGAAGGCTATGATTTTAATGAGTAAATTATTGCTTTAAAACCTTCAGCCATGAAAAAGAACTTATTCTGTAGTACACTTATTTGCTTAGGCTTATTGCTCTCAATGGGCTTGTTTGCTCAAAAAACCAATTTCACAATTGCGGACGCTATCAACGTAAAGTCGCTTGGCAGTCAAGCGCTTTCGCCAAATGGTCAATTTTTGGCAGGTACAATTTCTGATGGTCGAAGCAGGTTCGGCACCGACCATTTTAGATTTCGCGACCCTAGCTATTTAAGAACTAGTGTGGGCGAATTGGTGATTATTGATACCAACACGGGTGTTGAAACTCGGCCGTTTACCAGTCCTGTGATGATAACAGGTTTGCAATGGACTAAGGATGCTGAGAAACTGGTTTTCTTTCAACAGAAAGGAGATAAGATGACCATTGCTTACTTTGATATGAAGAGTAAAAAAGTGAGAGAAGTAAAAATGAACGACAGCAGATTGCTGACCACTAGTAACGGAATGGAACTGCTGCCAAATGGAGATGAAGTAATAGTTGGTGTGAGAAAAGAAGGCTGGATGGAAAAGGCCATGGCTGAATACAAAGAGGCCACGGAAGGTCCGATTGTGGTGTATGATGGCAATGCGCCTTTCTTAAAATGGGATAAAATCAATGTAACTAATGGGCTTACTGAAATTGTAAAAGTGAATTTAAAGTCAGGTAAAGTTGAAAATCTGTTACCAGAATCTGACTACGGTGGGTTAAGGGTAGACACTGAAGGACAGTACCTCTCATACACTGAAAGTTTCCCATTAAAAACTACTTATGACAGAAGTGAAGGCGGAACAGAATACCAAGCAGGATTTAAAGCGTTATCCTCAAATAGTGATCCAACGATATTCTATAAGCGAACAAAAAAACGTAGGTCTTTCAATTGGGACGATGACGGAAGTCAGTTTGTATGGGCCGATTCTGGCAACGTGTACTTACAAACCATTGAAGCGTTTGGGAAGAATGATCCCATTAACCTTACGAAAGGCAAAGCTTTTGAAGATAAGGAGCAGAAGAAAGCCGTAAAATTTTCTGTAATGCGATGGCATCCACAAGGTGAAAAACTTTTACTGAGTTCGGGTAAAGGTTGGTGGACAATAGACACTAATGGTGAAAATCTTAAAATGGTGTATGCCTTACCTGAAGACAAAGAAGAAAAGAAAAATGCGCCTAATAGAAGTGTAATGAAATGGTCGGAAGACGGTAATTACCTCTATGTCAGCTATTCAGAAAAAGGCAAATGGAATCGTGGAATCCAGCGCTATAATATCAACAGCGGTCAGTTTGAGAACTTGATGAGCAACAGTAATCTTTACAATGGTTGGCGTTTTGCAGATGAAGGAAACACTGTGGTGTATAGCAAATCTGATGGCGATTACCCTTCTGATGTGTATGTAAATAAGCTTGATTTCAATTCAGAAAAGCAATTAACAAACCTGAACCCTTGGGTCGCCAATAAAAAATGGACCAAGACTGAATTGATTACTTACCGCGATGCCGATGGCGTTGAACTTCAGGGTATTCTATATTATCCAGTAGATTACGACCCGAATAAAAAGTATCCATTAGTGCTTGAAGTTTATGAGACTTTCTTTGACAACGGCTATCGTTCCAGTCTGAATTTACTGGCCAACCAAGGCTATTTCGGTTTAAGGCCTTCTGTAGATTTAGAGCAGGGCTATCCGGGAGAAGCTTGGCTAAAAGGAGTGACTTCGGCCATTAATAAATTGGTGGATGAAGGCAAGGTAGACAATGATAAGGTGGGGATTCAGGGCACTAGTTATGGTGGTTATGCAGCTTCATTGCTCATTACCCAAACCGATCGGTTTGCTGCGGCAATCAATATTTCAGGTAAGGTAAATATTATAAGCTTTCTGGGCGATAGCCCTAAAATTGGCACTAGAAACTATGCTGCGGCTGAAAATGGGCAAGACAGAATCGGTGGATCGTTTTGGGACGAACCTCTCAAGTACTTCCAAACCACCGCAGTGTATTATGCCGATAGAATTACTACACCACATTTGTTGCTTACAGGCGAGGGAGACTGGAATGTGCCGGGCACGAACACCCGTGAGCTTTACTATGCTATGCGCAGACTAGGTAAAGATGTAACTTGGGTAAACTATATGAATGGCGGACATGGGGCAGGTGGTGCTAGTAATGAAAGTGATTATCATGACCAATGGAATAGGATTTTCGCATTCTACGAAAAACACTTCAACCCCAAAGAAGAAAAGAAGGAGGGTGATGCCATAGAAGCAGGGCAGGGGAATTAATCAAGCGTTTTCCACCACTGACTGTTAGGCTCTTTACCCATTATGACTACCTCGCCAATTTGCGGGGTAGTGGTTTTTTGACCCAAGCGCTTTGCTTCTGCTGAGCTGCGTTCAATAGGGTCTTTCCAAGTGTGTAAAGACAGTGGAAAGCCAGCCCAATGGACAGGAATCATGATATTTGATTTAGAATCTAGCGCAGCTTGAACCGCTTCTTCGGGGAACATGTGAATGGCATGCCAGCGCTCGTTGTATTGGCCGCATTCCACAAAAGCCCAATCAAAGGGGCCTAGTTTTTCACCTACCGTTTTAAATACATCGCTTTCACCGCTATCACCTGTCCAGTAAATGGACTGTGTTGGCGTTTTAAAAACCCAGCCTCCCCAAAGTGATTTGGCTCTGTCGGTTAAGCCACGGCCAGAGAAGTGACGAGAAGGGGTGAAGGTCATGGAAATCCCTTCGAATTCAATATGATCCCACCAGTCAAACTCTTGGATTTGGCTCGTAGGAATACCCCAAGCTTCTAAATGACGCGCCACGCCCAAAGCCACAAACCAAGTACTCACTTTTGATTTCAGTTTTTTTATACTCGCAAAGTCCAGGTGGTCGTAATGGTCGTGAGTAAGTAGTATGGCGTCAAGCTGTGGTAATTGGTCGATGATCTCCAAAGTGTTTTCACTGAATCTTTTGGTTTTGAAAGGCGCAATTGGTGAGGTGTCTGGCCCAAGCATAGGATCAATAAGGATGTTCTTTCCGTCTAATTGTAGCAATACTACTGAATGGCCGTACCAAACAAATTTTGGCTTCTCTGGCTCACTTTTCCATGTAGAATTGTCGAAGGGTATGACGGGAATAGGAAGCTTTGGCTTGCGCGAATGACTGTCCCTAAACTGCTCCTTCATAAGTCCAATCATGGAACCAAAACTCATGTCCATTTCGGTAAGGATTTCGTTTACGAACTTCTTGCCATCCCATTGTTTTGATTGGGCATAACGAGTCTTGTGCGCTTGCGTAATCTTACCTCCAAATTGTGGATTGAAATTGAGAAAGAGCAGAAAAGCAATAATTAAAGCAGCAAGAAGAATGAAAAAGAGCATGGGGTAAATATAGTTGGGAATGATGAATGATACTTAAGCCTATACTCTAATTGTTGTTACTTTAAATAATCAAGTGTATTTACCATTTCGAATTTAGGGCTTCTCTCAAGTAATTCTCTTAAAAACGAAGCATGAGCCGCGCCCATAAGAATGAAGACTCTGTCATTTTTAGTCATCGGTATTCGGTTGAGGTTTGAGTAAATTCTCAGGTTTCTTTGGTAGAATTTAGCGGCTTCGTCTGCACCTTCAAAACCATCTTGAGTACCCACATAGAGCAGATTATCTGCATTGATGTTGATATTGAAATCAAGAACTTTTGGATGGTTGTAAAATCTCAGTTTTTCTAAGAGTGTTAGGTTATCAAAATTTTTGTCAAGCTCGGCCAACTCAGGCGAATCTTTGAACGGGTTGTTCATGTAATCTCTATAAGTGGCGGAGTCGATAGTATTGACGATCTGCTCTCCGATCAGGTAATTGTAATCCATATAACTATCGATTCCATATAACTGACCCACATTATTCAATCTGGCTACATCAAAAGCGACCATGCTTCTTTCCCCATAATTGGTATTCAATTGAGATGGATCTTTTAGGTATTCCTGATACACCCGATTGATTTCCGCATCATATTGAGGATGGTTTTCTATGCAAATAATGGTGGGTTTAAACTCTGCTAACATTTTGGAAAGGGCACGAATTTCCTCCTGTATTTTACGGTCGTCTTCATCAAAATCTACTTTGTTGGCATCTGTGGTATAGCCAAAATGAAAGGTGGCCACATTCAGCACTTTGATTTTGTCCGAAGCTTCCTGAGTTGCTTCAGTTGGTGTCTGAGTAGTTTTCTTTTGGTCGCAACCCAATAGGGTGGTGAAGAGCAATGACAGTAATAGTGTTGTTGTTTTTTGCATAAAATTTTGTGATTTGATCTTATTTGAATTTAGCGTGGAATATGTTGAAAAGTGATTTATAAATCAACGATATGGGGTATTAAAGTATAAAATAGCTAAGAAGATAGAAGATTTGTCTCGTCCCTACAGGACTATAAAAAAGGTGAAGTAGCCTGTTCCGAAGGGCTTCACCCTTCGTTATGTTATTGTGCCCTTTCAGGGCTAGAAGAAGTTGAATGATTGCGGAAAAGGCCCCAGAGGGGCGGCCTATTTGTAGCACAAGGAAATATACACAATTACATTAAGCCCCATTGGGGCGACCCGTTTAAGGCTCTAACGTTGTGAACTGGCAAAGGAATGGTGTCGTTAATTCATTATCACCATAAAGCTAGTTAAGCCCTATAAGGGCGAGATAAACTTTCTGATTTATAGAGGGATTGAATGCTCTAAAAGCTCAATATTCTGTATGACGGTTGTTAGGTCGTCATTCTCTCTGAAGCTTCGGAGGCGAGAGTGAAATGGTGAGTACTCACCATTTCTCCTGTTCATGATGGGCAATAACCTTTAAAATGATGTCATATACCAACGGTTTAGCCGTTTAACTAGATTAATGGTTTCTAGTTTATCAGAACTCAACCCATAAGCTATTTCAATAGTGCACTTGTCTTCATTATAGATAGGGTCTCCCATAATACGACCATTTTCAAAAGCTTCACTCCATTCTTGTTGCCCTTCTTCTCCATACATTTCTATATAACATAATTGAAAAGCATCTGTGTCAAACTCGCCATAAGGGTCGATTAGATGCCTCATTTTGTCATAGCTTTTATCTTTTGCACTTTGGAAAATATGATTTACGACTCCTTGCGGAGTTTCTTGAAATTCAAAAGAATTAAAAAGCTTTGTTAGTGATACTTCTTTTTGAACCCTTTGAATCATAGACCTCAATCTATTAATTTGAAGGGTTTCCCTTTTTACTTGTGCGTTTTTCTCTTGTTGAGACCTTCCAATTTGAAACTTATTTATCTCTTCAAGATTTCGCTCTGCAGTAGTCAGGTTTAGTTTAAGACCGTCTAGTATTTCATTCAGTTTTGTCGCCTTAATAGATTTCCCTACTTCAACATTTTCTAAATGTATTCTTTCTAGTTCAACTCGTTTCTTTTCTAACTCAACTTGTTGCCTCACCATTTCTAAAGAGTCTGAGATAGATTTTTCTTTTTCAGCAAGTTCTGACTTGCTAGGGCCGCAAGAGATAGTCAAAAAGAGGATACAGATAGTTAAATAAATATAATTTTTCATTCCTTATTAAAATATGTTCAAAGTTAGCATATCCTGAATATTTATATAGGGTTAATTACTTAAATCGTAAAGCAAAAAAGATGAACCCACTTTTAAAGCCACCAGTAATTGTTTTGGGGGTTTTAGCTCTAAATTTGATTAAATTATAAATAGTTGGTTTACAGTATTTTGCTCTCTAAATAAGTAACCCTATATTTATTATTGTGAAATTCCTCTAATTTCTTCAGCTAAAGAAAATACCTTAAACTAAATTTTTCCATACTGGTTTCCTGATAACTGATAACTGATAACTGATAACTGATAACTGATAACTAATCACCAATAACTAACCACTACCTCCCTCCAGTCTTCTCAATTGTCAAGGTTCTGTTCTTCTTCTCAAGGGCTTTGTTGAATTTCTCGATATCGTTTTCCTTGATTTGCTCGAACTGTTTTACCGCGTTTTGTAAACGTTCATTCAAAATTTCAGAAACTTCTCCTTGTTGATCGGTAGGGCGGAAGTCGATGCCACTGCCATTAATGTCGCTGGCTAAGGCACTTAATCGACCGTAGAGTTTCATCGGAGAACGGAAGGCATCTTCACGTGCTCCCGTCAAATGAATGTCGTAAAGCTTACTGGCAATATCTTCAGCAATGGCTTTTAAGCGAATGGCCTCTTTCTGAATTTTCTTATCGCTTTCTTCAGTAATAATGGCCTCCAATTCGCTGCGCAAAACTTCCACTGCATTGATGCTGCTTACTGCTATGTTCATAGCGTCACGTAATTGTAAGGAAAAGTCCACTTGCGCTTGAATATCAGCAATGGAGCCTTCAGAGAATGGATCTTTCAGTACATTGAATTCTTGTGTGACTTCCTTCTGAATTTTATCGTTACTGTCCATTATTTTCAGCACCGCTTTGTATTTGCCTGGCACCACTCTTGGACCCAACTGGCCAGCATTCAAATCCAAATCCCAAGTAGTGAGCGGGCGCCAGCCCTCACCATTCAATTGTACCCACGGACGGCCAGGAGGTTGTGTTCTCAATTGTGGTCGGTATGTAGATTCATACCTGAGATTCCAAACGGTACGGTTTACACCAGCATCTTTAGACGGTTCCATGGTTCGGATCACATCACCATCCATCGACTGAATCTCTAACAGCAATTTGCCATTATGTTTCTGTGGTAGATAGTAATTGATGATGGCACCATTGGGAGGGTTTTGCCCCGAGTTATTACTTGGTCCATCGGTTTTAATACTTTCTCTTGAATTGAAGCGATAAGTGTCGCGCATTTCAAAAACTTGAGGTTCACTACCCAGTTTGTCTGCGTTACGGATAGCCCCTAAATCATCTAAAATGTAATAGCCACGGCCATAAGTACCCACCACCAAATCGTCAAAACGTTCCTGTACTTCCATCCAATACACTGGGGCAGGAGGTAAGTTATTTCTCAATCTAGCCCAAGTTTTTCCATCGTTATGGCTGATGTAAATTCCCTTGTCGATGCCCGCGTAAAGCATTCCTTCTCTTTTTGGATCTTCCTTTACTACATGCACAAAACTTGATTCCGACTTTGGAATTCCATCCGAAATTTTCGTCCAAGTCTTGCCGTAATCGGCTGTTTTATAAATGTATGGATCGAAATCTCCCATTTGGTGAAGATCAACCGAAATGTAAGCTGTAGCCGCATTGTATTTGGAAGGATGAATATTGGCAATGGTTCCCCAAGCGGGCAAGCCTTTGATATTGGCGGTAAGGTTCGTCCAGTTTTTTCCAGCATCGCGGGTCAGTTGAACTTGGCCGTCATTTGTTCCTACCCAGATTAAACCTGCTTCTAAAGGTGATTCTTCAATGGCAAAAAGGGTAGCACCATCAAATGTCATCAAGTTGTCAATGGCCACTCCTCCAGAACTTTCTTGGTGACTTTTATCATTTAATGTTAAATCTGGACTGATGATTTGCCAGCTTTGACCGCCATCGTCAGATTGGTGTACAAACTGACTTCCCACATATACTCTGTGTTTTACATGCGTTGAAAAACTCAAAGGGAAATTCCAATGCCAGCGGTATTTCATGTCTTTTGGTGCCCAGCCATAACCTGCTTCTGGCCAAACTCTCACTTCCCTAGAGTAGCCAGTACGTAAATCATGTCTCTCTAAACCACCGTCATAACAACCCGACCAAACAATATTATTGTCATTAGGGTCTGGCTTCGCGAAGCCACTTTCACAGCCTCCCACGCCTTTCCATAAGCCCAAAGGAATGTAGCCTTGCAGCGAATTGCTTGGGCCCATATATGACCAACCGTCTTGTCTGTTTCCGAATACATTATAAGGGATTTGGTCATCGACCGAAACGTGATACATCTGTGCAATCGGTAAAACTACACGCTGGAATGAACGACCATGGTCTAAGGTAATACTTGCTCCACCATCGTGGGCCACCATCATTCTATCTGGGTTGGTTGGGTCAATCCACATATCGTGATTGTCACCACCACCGCTCGGAGGCCTTCTTTCTCTTGTCTTTCCACCATCAAGTGATTGCACAAAGCGCACACTCAGCGAATACACTTCATCTGGGTTTCCTGTACCTACTGCAATTCTGGTATAATAAGGTGCGCGCTCGTTCCAATCATGGTCCTGACTCATCAAAGTCCATGTTTCGCCTTTGTTATCCGACCTCCAAAGCTCTGGGCTGTTAATCTCAAATAGCGCATAAACCACATTTGGATTGCTGTAAGAAACGGCCACTGCGGTTTTCCCTACTGGTCTTTTTTCTCCTCCGGGAAGACCTTTTAAGTTCATCGGCTCCCAAGTGTCACCACCGTCCATAGAGCGGTAAATGCCGCCACCGTTACCACCACTATTCAAACCCCATGAATTAATGTGAACAGACCACATGGCAGCATAGAGAATGTTTGGATTCTTAGGATCAATGGCTAAATCGGAAGCGCCTGTATTTTCGTCAATGAAAAGAATCCGTTCCCAAGTGTCACCACCGTTTTTACTACGGTAGATGCCTCTTTCTTGCTGTGGGCCGTAAGTGTGACCTAAAGAAGCAGCATAAATTACCTTGGCATTGGTAGGATGAACAATTACGCGACCGATTCGGCCTGTTTTTTCTAAGCCTTTGTGTTCCCAAGTTCTACCAGCATCGGGTGAAAAGTAGATGCCATTGCCCATGGCATGGGCAGGACGAATGACAAATGTCTCTCCTGTTCCTACCCAAACTTGCTTAGGGTCTGTAGGGGCTAAAGCTACTGAGCCTATGGAGGAAATGTCTTGATCATCGAAGATTGGACGCCAGCTTAGACCTCCATTTTCGGTTTTCCATAGTCCACCAGAAGCGGCACCAATGTAATTGACCATGGGATTGCCGGGTTCGCCAGCAATGGCAATGGCGCGGTTGCCCTCAGGTCCAATAAAACGGAAGCGTTGCGATCCGAATTGGTCATCGAGGCTAGTTTGAGCTGCAACGAATAACGGAGCAATAAAAAGTAGAGCTAAGAGAATGAATTTATTAGTACGCATAGTAAGGTTGTTTCTTAAGCAAAAGATAGAAAATATTATCAGGATGAACCGACAGAAATTTATTTATGGTCAAATATGGATTTCACTTTAAATATGAAATAGTTAACATGTGTAAATATTTAAATAATAATAAATTAAAATATGTTAATTATTAATTACTAACTTCAAAGCTCTGTTCCATTGTTTTTCCATTGACAGTGAATAGGAGGGTGTATTTTCCTCTAGGAATGAACTGATCGAAATTGACGAAATAGGGTTGGTCGCTTTCTACGGATTTAAGAATCAGATCCCATCGGTACTGATTAATTCCTTTTTCACCGGCCAACTCTTTTGTCCAGATAATGTTTTCTTTTCCATCCTTAATCATCAAACTGACTTTTGTCGCAGTGGGAAGGTAATAGCTGATTGTGGTTCTGGTTAAGGTTTCATAATCAGGGTTTCGATGCGTGTCGCCATAAGCAGGTCTTTTAAATTCAGGCAGGTTGAAAAGAAAAGGTACTTGGCTGTCTTTAGGTATTTCATGTACAGGCATTAAATTTACTTTGTACAGCCCTCGGCCATGGGTAGCCATCACTAAATCCATGCTTTTTCTATTGATTTCCAAATCTCCCACGGCTACTGTTGGTAGATTTTTGCCTAAAATGGACCATGAATTTCCTCTGTCGGTTGAAATGTACACCCCTCGATAAAGCCCGGCATAGAGGATGTTTTCATTGATCGGGTCTTCCAGAATCACATTGGCAATTTCGTTGGGTAGGTTATTCATGATAGGTTTCCAGTTGGCACCATAATCCTCCGAAACATAGAGGTAGGTATTCAGATCATCATAATTCAACCCCGTAAGCGCTACGTAAACCCTAGAGGCTTTGAACTGCGAAGGCATAATGCTACGGATGTAATTATTGGGTAAACCCTTAGAATGTTCTTCCCAGTTTTTGCCATCATCTTTGCTCACCCAAAACGCACCTTTGTCAGTACCCATGTAAAGCAATCCTTTCTGGAATTTCGACTCCACCAAAGCTCCCGCAGCAACAGATTTCTTTTGTGGATCGCTCGAAACGGCTAAATCTTGACTGATAACTTCCCAGCTATCACCTCGGTCAACACTCTTGAAAACGAAGTTTCCAGCATGATAAAGCGTTTTATTGTCGTGGGGTGAAATGAAATAGGGAGCTACAAAATTGAACTCAAGATTCCCTGCATGTTCTTTGGGTAGCCGTGGTCTGATGGAAACGGAAGTCCCAGCTGCCATGTCCTTCCTTCTGGCTGCGCCATTTTGCATGCTGAAATAAACCGTATTGGGGTCTGTGGGATCGACACATGTCACACATCCATCTCCACCACTCCAAGCATCTACCCAAATGTATTTCCAGTCTTTATGGTAGCGTGGGTCATATTCTGAAGAAGGGCCGTAAACGCTGGCATCATCTTGCACGCCACCATAAATCATATAAGGTTCTTGTTCATCCAATGAAATGTCATAGAATTCGCCTGTTGGAATATTGTTGTGATGAAGCCAGTTTTTGCCTTTGTCCATGGTGGTGTATAGCCCACCATCATTCACTAAAGCCATATGATTTGGGTTGGTCGGGTCGATCCATAATTCGCAATGATCTAAATGCAAAGGGTCGGCAGCACTGGGGAAGAGGTGATAGACATCTCCACCGACATAATCGAAGGTTTTTCCACCGTTGACGCTGTGTGCCATGCGCGGGCCGAGGCCGTAAATTTCATCATCGTTTTGTGGATTCACGTACATGTCAGCAAAATACCAGCCGATAGTTGAGAAGAAAGGGAGCCCTTTTTCATGTGTCATTTTCCAGTTTTTCCCACCATCTATACTTTGAAAAAACTTGGCAGCTCCTTCATTTTGGTCTCGATTTCTATGGTCCATTAAAGCATAGACTTTATCTGGATTGGTATAAGAAACAGCCAAGCCAATTCGTCCTACATCGGCATCTTGAATCATTCCGTTGGTTACTTTCTTCCATGTTTTTCCAGCATCTTCACTTTTATACACTCCGCTGCCCAAGCCATTCACTTCTGGGCTGTGCTGCCACATTGAAGCGTACACAATATTCGGGTTTGAAGGTGAAATCACAAGGTCATTTCCCCCAGTCTGATCGTTGACATAGAGTACATGCTGCCATGTTTTTCCACCGTCTTCAGTTCTGTAAATTCCTCTTTCTGCATTATCAGACCAGAATTTACCCAGTACCGCAACCAAAGCAATATCTGGATTAGTAGGGTGAATAGCGATTTCTCCAATGTGCCAAGAGTCGGTGAGGCCAAGGTGTTTCCAGGTTTCTCCCGCATCATCAGAGCGATAAACACCAGTACCCGGCATGGTGAAGTTTCGAGGCTTTTTCAGGCTTTCTCCAGTTCCTAAATAGAGAATATTGGGGTTGGAAGGAGCGAGTGCTACATCTCCAATCCCTAAGGCTGCTTGATTTTCAAAAATGGGTTTCCACGTAAGTCCGTTATTGATGGTTTTCCAAAGATTCCCCGAACCAAAAGCTACATACATTGTTCCCAGATTTGCAGGATCAACTTGAATGGCATCTGCCCTTGCTGAATTGATGGTGGGGCCAATTTGAATCCATTCCAGACCAAATTCAGTATTGACTTTCATGTTTTGGTAATCCTTAAATGAAGCCATTAATGGGTTTTGGCTTTGCTGTGCACTTAGGGGTAAAAGCGAAAAAAACAGCAGCGCAATGGAAGGAATGATAAAGCGAAATCTTTTCATATCGAACATTAGTATGCCTCAAAATACGTAAAACATAATTCAGCTTAAATGAAAGATTGATCGATGGTGAAATGATTTTTTATCTTTAAGTTCCAATAAAATCCTTTACCTCGTTCAGGATAAGAAAGAGGAGCGTATGGGATTCTTATTTGTCAGGCTAAATATCAAAACATGAAACGACTCTATTTTCTTCTTATCCTTTTTTGTATATCATTTTCACTGTCAGCGCAATATGGAAATGGACGATATACTTTCGTTTTTCTAAATACCAACCCGAATAAAGCTGAAATCTCTAAGGCTGCCGTAGACTCTTTACAAGCTGGGCATTTGAACAATATCAATCGCTTAGTGAAAGAGAAGAAGATGATCGCTGCTGGACCGTTCTTTACTGGCGGAGGTGTTTTCTTATTTGATACTGATATAGAAGAGACTCAAGCCATTCTGAATTCAGATCCTGCCATTGCTGCCGATCGATATATTTTAGAAGTTTTCTCTACCGATCCTATTCCACACAATGCTGTAAATAAAACACTCTGTACGCTTTGGGATAAAAATGAAGCCGATGTAGAAATGGCAATGAACTATTATTTTGTTCGGTACAAACCTAACAAGGCGGATGAGAATGTTGCCGCTGTTAAAACCAATCGTTTCACTGAGAATTTAATAAAGGCTGTTTCTAAGAAAAGTGGCCAAAGTACCATAATAGGGGCTTTAAATCTTAATGATAATGAAGGGCAACTGGTTTTTTATCAGTCTGATATTGAAGGAGGAATAGAAGCTGATTTTGCTGCCCATGAGCTGGTAAAAAAGGGTTTAATGACTTATGAACACAGTCAGATTTATTTCCCTAAAGGAGTGTTCTGTGAAAAATGAATTAAAAAAATGTTTGATTATAAAAACAAACTACTTTCCTTTGAGCCAACAATGAGAACAAATACTATTATTATCACCCAAATTATTACTGTCGTGAAAACATGATGGGAGGGGATGATATAGTTTAAAATATCGAAAGCCTTTCCCAATCGGAAAGGCTTTTTTTATGTCCGATGAACTTGTTTCAGAACCCGTAGGAATTTAAAGAATTAAGAATACATGTTAAAGTACACAACCATTATTACAGTAGTCATTATTACCACCCGGACGGGGTGAAATAGGATACTATTGTCAATGCATTAGAAGCCTTTTTCACCCAGTGAGAAAGGCTTTTTTAATGTCCAAATGTCAATATCAACAGCAAAATATAGCCAGAAATCAAGATGTTGAAATTGTAAGTGGTGAGAATGTAAAGTGTTGATTTACAGTAGTTATTAAAAATAATTATCGTTCACTGAGATTGTAGAAGAAGAGAAATTCAAAGCCAGAATGAAAAAGAGTCCAGATAATTTTAAACCATAAAATGATGTATTACGAATCAAATACCACAGTTTTTTTAGATGGCCAATGGCTGAAAGCCTCAGAGGCTAGCGCTAGTTTATACAGTCAAAGTATGCACTACGGAAGTGGAGTCTTTGAAGGGATTCGTGCCTATAAGGTACACGGAACTCCTGCTGTATTTAAAGCGGAAGCGCATTATGAAAGGCTATTGACTTCAGCAGCGTCAATGCATATTCCTTGTAATTACTCGGTAGCGGAATTAACAGAGCTGACTTATGAATTACTAGAGAGAAATCAGTTGACGGATGCTTACATCCGTCCCTTAGTTTACTTGGGAGAAAACATGACTTTGAGTCCTGTAGATGAATCTCATCTGTTTCTTTGTGCTTGGGAATGGGGTAAATATTTAGGTGATAAAAGCCTAAATGTCATGGTTTCTTCCTACGAAAGACCAAACCCTCGTTCGGTGCCTGTTGCCGCTAAAGTTACGGGTCATTATACCAACTCCATTTTAGCCACAACCGAAGCCAAGCGCAAAGGCTTTGATGAGGCTTTACTTTTAGATGAGAATGGATCAGTAGCAGAGGGCAGTGGTGCTAATTTTTTCTTTGAACAAGATAAAGTGCTCTATACACCTCCATTAGGCAATATTCTTCCAGGAATTACTAGAGAAACGGCTATGGACATAACTAGAGGTTTAGGCTACGAGGTAGTGGAAGCCTATTTCCCTCCTGAAAAGGTAAAAGGAACTGATGGTGCCTTTTTTACAGGAACCGCTGTGGAACTTGCAGGAATTGGTCTTTTGGATGGCAACCCTTTTCGCTTGCCTTGGGAAGAAACCATTGGTTATCAAGTAGCTAAAGCCTACCAAAAATTGGTTCGTCAACCTTCAACAACAAAACAAGAAACAATTTAATGGAACTGAATAAATATAGTAAGCGACTTACACAAGATGAAACCCAACCAGCTTCGCAAGCCATGCTTTACGGTGTGGGTTTGTCAGAAGCGGATATGAAAAAGGCTCAGGTTGGAATCGTGAGCATGGGCTATGATGGAAATACCTGCAACATGCATTTGAATAAGCTTGCTGAGCAAATCAAAGTGGGGGTATGGAACAATGATTTGGTTGGGCTAATCTATCATACAATAGGTGTTAGCGATGGCATTGCCAATGGTACCGAAGGCATGCGCTATTCATTGGTGTCCAGAGAAATTATAGCCGATTCTATTGAAGCGGTAGCTGGTGCACATTATTATGATGCCATCATTGCAGTGGCTGGTTGTGATAAGAACATGCCAGGATCAGTGATTGCTATGGCCAGATTGAACCGCCCCTCGATTATGCTTTATGGAGGCACGATTGCCTCGGGCTGCTACAAAGACAAGAAACTAAATATTGTTTCTTCATTTGAAGCATTGGGAGAACGTTTTTCTGGAAATATTTCGGATGAAGACTACAAAGGAGTAATCAAAAATTCATGCCCAGGTGCAGGTGCTTGCGGTGGAATGTACACCGCTAACACCATGTCGTCTGCCATTGAAGCCTTAGGAATGTCTTTGCCATACAGTGCTTCAAACCCTGCGGTAAGTGCGGTGAAAAATAAGGAGTGTGACGAAATAGGCAAAGCCATAAAGCACCTGCTTGAACTGGATTTGAAGCCCAAAGATATCATGACCAAAAAGTCATTTGAAAATGCCATTCGATTGGTGATTGTTTTAGGAGGCTCCACCAATGCCGTAATGCATTTATTGGCCATAGCTAAGAGCATTGATGTCGATTTAACACTAGCTGATTTCCAACGACTATCCGATTCCACTCCGCTTTTAGGCGACTTAAAACCTAGTGGTAAATATCTGATGGAAGATCTTTTCAATGTTGGGGGAGTGCCCGCGGTAATGAAGTATATGTTAGAAAAGTGTATGATTCACGGTGAATGCCTCACTGTTACTGGAAAGACTGTAGCTGAGAATCTAGCGAATGTGCCTTCACTTACTCCAGAACAAAAAGTAATTAGACCCACTGAGAACCCAATAAAACCGCAAGGTCACCTACAAATGCTTTTTGGCAATTTGGCTGAAGAAGGAGCTGTAGCAAAAATCACAGGGAAAGAAGGCGAAAGATTTGAAGGCAAAGCCATTGTTTTCGACAATGAATTTTTGGCGATTCAAGGTATTCAAGAAGGAAAAGTGAAGGCGGGGCACGTGGTAGTAATTCGGTACGAAGGACCAAAAGGCGGCCCAGGAATGCCAGAAATGTTAAAGCCAACTGCTGCCATTATGGGTGCTGGATTAGGCAACTCTGTAGCATTGATTACCGATGGACGATTTTCTGGTGGAAGCCATGGTTTTGTGGTAGGTCACGTTACACCAGAAGCCCAAGAAGGTGGTACCATTGCCGTGGTTCGTGATGGCGACCCAATTACTATCGATGCCATTGAGAATAGAATTTCATTAGATATTTCTTCCGAAGAAATAGCCCAAAGAAAATCAGAATGGAAAGCCCCAGCCTTAAAAGTGACCCGTGGGGCATTGTACAAATATGCTAAAACAGTAGCCTCTGCATCAGAAGGCTGCATAACCGATAAGTAATATGTATTTAGAAGCTACACTTACACCACCAGTAAAGGAAACCATTCGCACTTCTGGCGCGGATGCTGTGCTCAGGTCATTTATTGCAGAAGAGGTTGATTTGATTTTTGGCTACCCGGGTGGGGCAATTATGCCAGTATACGATGCACTTTATCATTATCAAGAGCAGGTGAGGCATGTATTAACTAGACATGAGCAAGGCGCTATTCATGCTGCCCAAGGCTATGCCCGAGTAACGGGGAAAGTAGGGGTGGTAATGGCCACTTCTGGCCCAGGTGCTACCAATTTGATTACCGGAATTGCCGATGCCATGATTGATTCTACCCCTTTGGTATGTATTACTGGTCAGGTAGGTTCACATTTATTAGGTACAGATGCTTTCCAAGAAATTGACATCATCAGTATTTCCATGCCTGCCACCAAATGGAATTTTCAAGTAACTAAAGCAGAGCAATTACCAGAAGCACTTTCACGTGCGTTTTACATTGCGCGCTCCGGCCGACCTGGTCCTGTGCTTATTGATATTACCAAAGATGCTCAATTTGAAATGTTTGATTTTGCTTATCGCAAATGCAAACAGATTAGAAGCTATACGCCCGTTCCAACTTTGAATTTAAGGCAAGTGGAAGAGGCTGCTGATTTAATCAATTCAGCCAAAAAACCATTGGTAGTTTTTGGGCAGGGCGTGATTTTAGGAAATGCTGAAAAAGAATTTAGACAAATGATTGAGAAAGCTGGTTTACCTGCTGCATCAACACTTTTAGGTCTTTCTGCACTTCCTTCTGATCATCCTTTGTATGTAGGCATGTTGGGAATGCACGGTAATTATGCGCCCAATGTGCTGACCAACGAATGCGATGTTTTGATTGCCATAGGAATGCGTTTTGACGACCGCGTTACGGGTGACCTAAGCCGCTATGCTAAGCAAGCAAAGGTGGTTCATTTTGATATAGACCCAGCCGAAATCAATAAAAATGTAGAAGCGGATGTAGCTGTATTGGGCGATTGCAAAGAAAGTTTACAAGCCTTGATTCCACTGGTATATGAACGATCACATCAAGGTTGGCTGGAAGAGTTTGAAGCATTGAAAGGAATAGAACAAGCCAAAGTCATAGAACAGGATTTAAGACCTACTTCTGGCCCAATTTCTATGGGGGAAGTAATTCATCAGGTGAATTTACAGACCGAGGGCAATGCTGTTTTAGTCACAGATGTAGGGCAGCATCAAATGGTGGCCAGCAGGTATACACAGTTTAAGCAAAGTAAAAGCAATATTACTTCTGGCGGATTGGGTACCATGGGCTTCTGTTTGCCAGCGGCTTTAGGTGCTAAGCTAGGTGCGCCAGAACGAGAAGTGATTGCTGTTATTGGCGATGGCGGTTTTCAAATGACCATTCAAGAATTGGGTGCCATTTTTCAGACCAAAGCGGCAGTTAAAATTATCATTCTCAATAATTCATTCTTGGGCATGGTACGCCAGTGGCAACAGCTCTTCTTCGACAAACGATATTCTTCTACCGAAATGGAAAACCCTGATTTTGTGGCTATTGCCCACGGTTATGGAATTAAAGGAAAGTCCATTCCTGAAAGAGAAGACTTGAAAACCGCGGTCATGGAAATGCTATCACATAATGGCAGCTATTTGTTAGAAGTACATGTGGGCAAAGAAGATAATGTATTCCCTATGGTGCCCACAGGCGCATCGGTGTCAGACATAAGATTAGAATAAAATGGAGCAAGCATATACAATTTCGATTTTCTCTGAAAATAGTGTTGGACTGTTGAACAGGATCACATCAATTCTAACCAGGAGGAACTTAAACATCGATAGCATTAATAGCTCAGAATCTGAGACTTCTGGTATTTACCGCTTCACCATTGTGGTTGCTACTACCGAAGCACAGATCAAGAAGCTGGTTTTACAGATTGAAAAGCAGGTGGAGGTAATGAAGGCAGTTTATCATACAGATGGCGATACCGTTTTTCAGGAGATAGCCCTTTATAAAATTTCAACGCAATCCATAGCCGAAGGCAATTTGGTAGAGAAGCTAATTAGAGACAATAATGCCAGAATACTTTCGGTAGAGCAAGACTTTATGATCATTGAAAAGACGGGGCATAAGGAAGAGACTCAAGAGTTGTTGGAGTTTTTAAAGCCCTATGGTGTGTTGGAGTTTGTCCGTTCAGGACGGGTTTCGGTAACCAAACCGATGGGGGAGTTGGAAGGGATTTGAGAGAATCGGAGAGATTGCTTCGTCATCAAGCTTAATTTCTCGCAATGACGATCATAATTACAAAAGATACCCTTCTCAAAGAGAAGGGTTTAAGAAAAATTAGAAACACTAAAAATCAATAATAATGGCAAAAATTAACTTTGGCGGAGTAGAAGAAAACGTAGTAACCCGCGAAGAATTTCCACTAGTAAAAGCGCAAGAGGTACTTTCAAATGAAACCGTAGCTGTAATTGGTTATGGCGTCCAAGGTCCTGGGCAGTCGCTCAACTTGAAAGACAATGGAATTAATGTAATTGTTGGACAAAGACAGAACTCAAAAACTTGGGACAAGGCAATTGCTGATGGTTGGGTACCTGGCGAAACCCTTTTCCCTATTGAAGAAGCACTAGAGCGAGGAACAGTGATCTGTTATCTCCTTTCAGATGCAGCTCAAATTGCAGTTTGGCCTACGGTGAAAAAACACCTTACCGCTGGTAAAATGCTTTATTTCTCTCATGGTTTTGGAGTGGCCTATAGTGAAAAAACTGGTATCATTCCTCCATCAAATGTAGATGTGGCTTTGGTAGCGCCAAAAGGTTCTGGCACGTCATTACGCTCACTTTTTGTAGAAGGAAAAGGCTTGAATTCTTCCTTTGCCATTCACCAAGATGCTACAGGTAAAGCGCGTGATCGTGTAATCGCTTTGGGAATTGCAGTGGGGTCAGGTTACCTGTTCGAAACCACTTTTTACAAAGAAGTAACCTCTGATCTTACAGGTGAAAGAGGCACATTGATGGGCGCAATTCAAGGTTTATTCCAAGCACAATACGAAGTACTTCGAGCAAATGGACATTCTCCTTCTGAGGCTTTTAACGAAACGGTAGAAGAAGCAACGCAATCCCTTTATCCGCTTATTGCTGATAATGGTATGGACTGGATGTATGCCAATTGTTCTACTACAGCACAGCGTGGCGCTTTAGACTGGAAAGATAAATTCTATGCCGCCACAAAGCCTGTTTTTGAGCAGTTGTACAAGTCGGTTACCGATGGCGTAGAAGCCAAAAATTCTATCGATTCTAATTCTCAATCAGATTATCGCGAAAAGCTAGAAGTAGAGCTAGATGCTTTACGTAATTCTGAAATGTGGAGAGCAGGAAGGGCTGTTAGAGGCTTGAGACCTGAGAATGTACCTGTCTCTAAACCAGAAGAAGAATTGGTTTAGTTGGAGAAAATAAGATTGTTTCTTCATGCTTCATTACATTCCGCGTTCACGGCAATGACGGTTCCAACAGGCTAAATGCCCTAAGGTCATTTGAATAGACAAGCGGAGTTGAAACGGAGTTTAGCGAAGAAGCAATCTTATATCGATAATGGTCTTGAAGTCTTCTCTCTTGAAAAGGGTTAGACAAGAGTCTTTAAACAAATGAAATGAAAAAAGTACACACGGATTATATACCTCAACTTGCCCAAATAGAGCAAGCCGCGAAAAAGCTCAAAAGCGTAGTTACACATACGCCTTTGATGCTGAATCTTACCTATTCAGAGAAGTATGGGGCAAAAATTTTCTTTAAGCGAGAAGATCTTCAGGTAGTGCGTTCTTATAAAATTCGTGGAGCTTATAACAAAATCAGTGGCTTAAGTTTAGAAGAAAATAAACGTGGGGTGGTTTGTGCAAGCGCGGGAAATCATGCCCAAGGTGTAGCTTATTCTTGTCAACTTTTAAAAGTGAAAGCCACCATTTTTATGCCTTCACCAACTCCTCGACAGAAGGTAGAGCAGGTCAGGTTTTTCGGAAAAGAGTTTGTAGAGATTGTTTTGGTAGGAGATACCTTTGATGATGCTCAATTAGAAGCGCTGTCCTATTGTAAAGAAACTGATGGAATTTTTATTCATCCGTTTGATGATGAAAAAGTAATAGAAGGCCAGGGTACTGTTGGGCTTGAAATATTGCAAGACAGTGAAGCAGCTATTGATTACCTTTTTCTACCCGTTGGGGGTGGAGGCTTGGCTTCTGGTGTATCAACAGTTTTTAAAGTACTAAGTCCTAAAACAAAGATTATTGGTGTAGAGCCTGCTGGAGCTCCGGCCATGCAGAACTCTATCGATCAAGGTCAAAACCTAAAACTTAGCAAAATCGATAAGTTTGTGGATGGTGCGGCCGTTCAACAAATTGGTGACAAAACCTTTGAAATATGCAGAAATAACCTTGATGAAGTAGTAACTGTACCAGAAGGTTTGGTTTGCACCACCATGCTCGAACTTTATAATCGAGATGCCATTGTAGTAGAGCCAGCTGGTGCTCTTGCCGTATCTGCGTTGGTACAGTTTGTTGAAGAAATTAAAGGAAAATATGTGGTTTGTGTCCTCTCAGGATCGAATAACGACATTTCGCGTACCGAAGAAATTCGTGAGCGCTCATTACTATACGAAGGGTTGAAGCATTATTTTATCGTTCGTTTTCCGCAACGTGCTGGTGCGCTAAAAGAATTTCTAGTAGATGTACTTGGTCCAAACGATGACATCGTACATTTTGAATACACCAAAAAGACCGCACGCGAAAAAGGCCCTGCTTTGATTGGGATAGAACATCGAACGAGGGAAGATTTTGCACCCTTAATAAAACGTATTATGGATAAAAGCATTAATGCGGAATACCTCAATGAAAGACCTGACCTCTTCGGGTTTATCATTTAAAATCAAAATAAATTTTCTTAATCACTCAAATTCCTCTTTACTATAAAGTGAAGAGCATCATTTGTAAACAGAATAAAAATGAAGGTTCTGAAATTTGGAGGCACTTCAGTAGGAAGTGTGGCTGCTATAAAAAGTGTAGCAAGCATTATTAACTCAGCATCCACTAACAATAATATAGTGGTAGTTGTATCGGCTATTGGTGGTGTCACCAACCAACTTATCCAACTTTCTACCCGCGCTCAACAAGGAGATACCAGTTATGAAGCACTTATTGACCAACTTAAGCTTCAGCATACAACCATGTATTCAGAACTTTTAGGAAAAGAAGAGGAGGGTTTTATCAATGAGCTTTTTTCTCAACTTTCAGAAGTTTGTAAGGGAGTGTTTCTTTTAAAGGAATTAACTTCTAGAACCAGCGATTTCATACAAAGTTGCGGAGAGAGACTTTCATCTTTTATTGTATTCAGTTACCTCAAAAATGAGAAAGTAGATATTACATTATATGATTCAAGAAAATACTTGATCACCGATAAGCAGTTTGGCAATGCCAACATTTTAATAAAAGAAACCAGTGAGTTATTGCTTGGATTAAAGAGTGAAATGGGTTCTGTAAGCCTGTTTCCAGGGTTTATTGCCTCAACTTTAGAAAATGAAACCACCACATTGGGTAGAGGAGGCTCTGATTATACCGCTTCTCTTTTGGCCAATGTTTTTGAAGCCGAAGCACTAGAAATATGGACCGATGTGAATGGTTTGATGACGGCAGATCCAAGGCTTGTAAAGCAAGCGCATTTACTTCCACACGTCTCTTATGAAGAAGCATTAGAATTGTCTCATTTTGGTGCTAAAGTGTTGTATCCGCCAAGTATCCAGCCTGCATTAGACAAAGGAATAACCATTTGGGTGAAAAACACCTTTGATGCCGAAGGTGAATGTACAAAAATTACCAAGGAATGGGATGAGAAAAAGAATTTGGTAAGAGGCATTTCTAGTATTAAAGAAATCGCCTTGCTCAACCTTTCAGGCAATAGCATGGTAGGTATTCCAAGTTTTTCATTTCGTTTGTTCAGAGCCCTTTCTGAAGCCCGAGTAAATGTGATTCTAATTACGCAAGCTTCTTCTGAGCATTCAATATGTGTGGCAATATCCACGGTTGATGTTGACAAAGCTAAAGAAGCCGTAAACCAAGAGTTTAAAACTGAGCTAGAACTGCGTAAACTCAATGCAGTGTCAATAGATACAGATATGAGCATTCTGGCGCTTGTTGGCGCAAATATGAAAAATCAGGTCGGTATCTGTGGTAAAATGTTCGATACCCTAGGCAGAAATGGAATAAGTGTTACCGCCATAGCTCAAGGTTCTTCCGAAAGAAACATATCGGCAGTGATTCATAGGTCTGACATGAAAAAGGCCATAAACCTGTTACACGAAAGCTTTTTTCTTTCAGAAATAAAGAAAGTGCACTTGTTTATAGTGGGTGTGGGCAATGTTGGCAGGGCTTTTCTCAATCAAATATCAGAACAACAAGAATACCTTTTAAAAGAACACCATCTTAACATTTTAGTCGCAGGTATCGCTAATTCTAAACAAAGCTATTTTGAAGAAGAAGGAATCGATTTAAAACGATGGACTGACTTATTGAATGGTGGAGATGCATACCATATAGACTCTTTCGTTTCACGAATTGACGAGCTGAACTTGAGAAATAGTGTTTTTGTGGATATTACAGCCTCAGAAGATATTGCCCAAGTGTATCAAGCAGTCCTTGAAAAAAGTATTTCAGTTGTAACACCAAACAAGATAGCAGCCACACGGTCGATGGAACAATATCGAAAGCTAAAACAGACTGCAAGAAAGTATGGTGCTCAATTTCTTTTTGAAACCAATGTAGCTGCTGGTCTTCCTGTAATTTCTACCTTGAACGATCTGATTAAGTCAGGAGATAAAATTCTATCAATAGAAGCTGTTTTGAGCGGTACACTTAATTACTTGTTCAATGAATACAATGGACAGAGTACGTTTAGAAGCATAATAGAATCGGCAAAGGCTTTGGGCTTAACCGAACCAGATCCAAGGCTTGACCTCTCAGGTGAAGATGTAATTCGAAAGCTGCTTATTTTAATGAGAGAAAGCGGTTTGGAGGTTGAAATGAAGGATGTTGACCTTGTGCCGTTTCTGCCAGAAGGCTGTTTAGAAGCTCCGAGCTTGGATAGTTTTTATCAAAAAGTAGAAGATAATGAGCCATATTTTAAGGCACTTTATAATGAAGCAGAACAGGCCAAAACCAAACTTAGGGTAGTGGCCAGTTATAAAAATGGTAAAGCCACCGTAGGCTTACAGAAAATAGAAGAGGGGCACCCTTTCTATTTTTTAGAAGGAAAAGACAACATCGTTTTATTTCATACAGAAAGGTATAAAGCACAGCCACTAGTAATTAAAGGTGCTGGTGCTGGAGCAGAAGTAACAGCCTCTGGAATTTTTGCAGATGTACTTAGACTGGTGAATAATTAAGAAGAAAGATGAGGAAGAACATAAATTCGGTGAAAGTATTCTCACCAGCATCAGTAGCCAATGTAGGGCCAGGCTTTGATATTTTGGGCTTTGCCATCAATAATATAGGCGACACTATTACCCTGACCAAAAGAAATGATGAGCGCTATATTATAGAAGCAATAGGAGCAGAATTGCCTTTAAACCCTGATCAGAATGTTGCTACTGTAGCATTAAAATCTTTCTGTAATCATGTAGGGCATAAAGGAGGATTTGATATAAAAATAGAAAAGAACTTTACCCCAGGCAGTGGGTTAGGCTCATCTGCATCAAGTGCAGTTGGAGCCGTTTATGCCGCAAATGAACTGTTGGAATCAGGTTTTTCAAGAGAAGAACTAATCACCTTTGCTTTGGATGGAGAAGCTTTGGCTTCTGGAAACAGACATGGAGATAATGTAGTGCCGTGCATGCTGGGTGGTTTTGTAGGCGTAAAGAATTGTGATCCATATGAAGGCTTTCAAGTCAGTTTTCCAGATGATTTGAACGTACTTATTGTATTCCCAGATGTACCCATTAAAACAAGTGAAGCGCGGGCGATTTTGCCGCAAACCGTAACACTTAAAAATGGAATTAAGCAGGCGGCAAATATGGCAGGACTAATTAAAGGTTTAATGGATGGTGATTACAGTTTGATAAAAGCCTCTTTACAAGATGTATTCGCCCAGCCTCACAGAAAAAAAATGATACCACAATATGATAGGGTTGAAGACATTATCATGAAAAACGGTGCAATTGGGTTTAATATTTCTGGTTCTGGGCCAGCCATGTTTGCTTTTTTTAATAAGAATCAAGGTTTGACGGAAGTGAAAAGACAAATAGAAAGTGTTTATAATGCTGAGCAAATTCATGTTCAGTTTTTAGAATCGACCATTAATAAAAATGGTGTAACTGTAGTGCAATGAAATTTTTTAGTACAAATAAACAAGCACCAAAGGTTGGCTTTCAAGAAGCGGTTATGAATAGCCTTCCGCCAGACAATGGGCTGTATTTTCCAGAGCACATTCCTCTTTTGCCAGAAACCGTGTTACGCCATTTTAGGCAAATGAGTCTTCCAGAAATAGGCTATGAAATGGTAAAACCTTTTGTAGGTACTGCCATTGAAAGCAACGAGCTCAAGACAATTATGGAAGAGGTGCTGTGCTTTGAAATTCCTTTGGTTCAGGTAGAAGAGAATATACATTCGCTAGAGCTTTTTCATGGACCAACCTATGCTTTTAAAGATGTAGGAGCTAGATTTTTAGCCCGTTGTTTAGGTCATTTTTCTCAAAGTAAGGGCAAAGAAACAACAATTTTGGTGGCTACTTCTGGAGATACAGGTGGAGCAGTGGCCAATGGTTTTTTAGGAATTGAAGGAGTAAGCGTCATTATATTATACCCATCAGGAAAAGTGAGTGATTTGCAAGAAAAGCAACTTACTACACTTGGAAAGAATATTACTGCCTTAGAAGTTAATGGAGATTTTGACAATTGTCAGGCTTTAGTAAAGCAAGCTTTTTTAGATAAAGAGCTAAATCAAAAACTAAATCTGACTTCCGCCAACTCTATTAACATTGCGCGTTGGGTACCACAGTCAATTTATTATGCGTGGTTACTCACTCAGTTAGAGCAAAAAATCACTCCAGTAATCGCAGTGCCAAGCGGCAATTATGGAAATATAACCGCAGGAATGTTGGCAAAAAAAATGGGTTTCCCTTTAGGTAAATTTTTAGCCTGCTCAAATGCAAACAACATTGTACCTAGGTATTTAGCAACAGAAAAGTATGAGCAAAAACCAACAGTTTCTACTTATGCCAATGCAATGGATGTAAGCTTGCCTAGTAATTTTGGACGAATGCAAGCCTTATATAATAGTAACTATAAGACAATTTGTAACGATGTTACCGGATTTTCTATGTCTGACCGAGACATTTTAGAAATCATAAAGCTATGCCAAAACCAAGCAGGCTATTTGCTTGACCCTCACGGGGCCATTGGGTATAAAGGCTTGAAAACTTGCTTAAAAGCAGGAGAGCAAGGCGTGTTTTTAGAAACGGCCCACCCTATAAAATTTGCTCCAACAATGGAAAAGGCACTCGGGTATTCTTTAACCATACCCACTTTTGCAAAAGAGCTTATGGATAAAGAAAAGGTGGCAACTAAAGTTGAAGCAAACTTTAAAGCATTTAAAGAATTATTGATTGATCATTAAAGTTGAGTCGATCTATTTCTTTGCTAATACTGCTACTGCATAATTACGGTTGACCAATTCACCTGCATTGCCTGTTACTGTTTCAGTTTTATCATAAATGTTAAGCAGCTCAAAGCTTGATTTTGCAACTAAATCCGAAACATCTTGATTCCTATAGAGGCTGAACTTGTCCTTTACAAATGGGAGGTGCTTCATAAATTCCTTTTGAGCAAAAGAAATTGTGAAAACACCCTTCGGCTTCATTACCCTATATACCTCTTCTAAAAACTGCAGAGGATGTTTCCAAAAGTACAATGTGTTTACCGTCATGGCTTTATCAAAGAAATTGTCCGAAAAGGGAATGCTCTCTCCATCATAAAGCTTAAACTCGGCAGTTTGATTTTTTAAGTAGACTTCGTTTTTAAGTTCAGCTTGGGTTTTCATTGTTTCGGAAATTTCCAAACCATAAAACGTAATACCTTCAGCCTTTTCTAATATTAGAGGAAGATGCTGACAGCTTCCATGTCCAATTTCCAGAATTTTATTATGGTCAGATATTTCCAATGCGTTAATAGCCGAAGTGGTCATTCCTATGTTGGTTGAATGCATGTTTTCAGCTACCTCTAATCCATATTCTCCATTCGGATGGCTCAACTGGCTCTCTAATTCAGTGAGTTGCTCTTGTGTAAGGTTTTTCAATGTTTTAGTTGGTTACGGTAAGTGATTCATTACCGTTACGGAGTAGCGAATAGATGGTTTTGTTTTAACCATTCATTAATAGTTTCAATTTTAATTATTAGACCAAGCCGGTGCTTCGTTTCGAAACTCATTATTCGTCAGTTGCCTTTTTTCACCGCTTTCAACATGAATGATGTAAAGGTTATAAATGTTCTTACTTCCAGCGGTATATACTATCCATTTGCCATCAGGCGACCAAGCAGGCGAGTAGCACTCTATAGCATCATCTGTTAGATTTGTAACATGACTTCCATCAGAATTCATTAAAAAAATGTCCCAAGTTTCGTTGGAAGCGCCATAGAAAGCAATTTGCTTTCCGTTTGGTGAGAATACAGCTCCAGAGTCAAAGGCCTTTTTGTTGGTCAGTCTTTTTACATTGGCTCCATCTTTATCCATAATAAAAATTTCACCATTCGCGGCATGACTCGTGTCCGACTCATCCTTCAATTGACGGGTAAACAAGATTTGTTTTCCATCAGGAGACCAAGATGGACTTTCTTCATATAAATCGTTGTCAGTTAATGGAGTTACGTTTGCTCCATCCACATCCATTAAATAAACACTTCTACTTTTTCCATTTCGGTTGCTCATAAACGCAATTTGCTTTCCGTTAGAAGAAATACTTGGAAGAACATCTTGATCTGGGTGGTCTGTTAGTTGAGTTGAAGTTTGTCCGTCAGCACTAAATAGATAAAGTTCTGTATTTCCACTTCGATTAGAGTAGGCTGCAATCTGTTTGTTATCAGGCGACCACGAGGCACCATAATCTAGTGCAGAGTTGTTTGTAATATTTCTAATGTTACTTCCATCTATGTTCATTAGATAGATATCGTTGTTTCCACCTCTATTACTTGTAAATGCAATTTGCCCTATAGGCTCAGAAATGGAGTTGTCTGTAGTAGATTCTTTCTGGTTGCCACAACTGCAAATCAGAAGACAAAAGAACGGAAGTATTAGCGATTTCATAGGCAGAAAAATTTAATGGAAATCATAGAAATTTAAAGTACGATAATTTAATCATTCATTGAAAGAAACTGTCATGAGAGAATTTCAATTGGGATTGAAATTCAATCCTCTTAATGATTGGGCAACTGGTTTAAAAAGCCGTATCATTGAGATGGAATGACAAAATTTTCTGCCATAGTATTAGCCGCAGGACTTTCTTCAAGAATGGAAGGAGGGCATAAACTTCTAATGTCTATTGATGAGAAAACCGTTTTTGAACATAGCTTGAAGTCAATTACCGCTGCCGATTTTTCAGAAATCATTGTTGTGCTAGGCAAAGAAGCCGAAAGGCTTGAAAAGCTAATTCCAAAAGAATATATGGTTCAAACTGTAGTAAACTCAACTTTTGAATTAGGAATGACCTCATCTATTCAAACTGGAATTGCCGAAGCAACGGGCGATGTATATGTCATTTGCTTGGCCGATATGCCATTTTTGACCGCTGCTGATTATAATCAGTTGATGGATTGTTTCAGAGAAGAGAATGGGAAGAATATTCTTGTTCCGCTTTACGAAGGAGTAAAAGGCAATCCCGTTTTGTTTGATAAAGATTATAGAAAAGAAATTCTGGAACATACCCAGCCGAACGGCTGTAGCCAAATTGTAAAACAGAACTCCAAAAAGACGCACTTCTTTGAAACCAACAACCTTCGCTTTACATTAGACATTGATACGAAAGCCGATTTTGATAAATGGACAAATGCTAAGTAGAGAAGAACTTATACGCTATAATAGGCAAATCATTTTGCCCAATTTTGGAATTGAAGGCCAGGAGAAATTGAAGGCTGCAAGCGTGTTGGTGATTGGTGCTGGTGGTTTGGGAATTCCTAACCTTAGCTATTTGGCAGCAGCAGGAGTGGGGCGAATTGGATTGGTCGAATTTGATGAAATTAGTCTCACTAATCTCCAAAGACAAACCATTTATACCACAAGCCAAACAGGAGAAAGCAAGGGCAAGTCTGCTATTGCTTCTATTAAAGAGTTGAACCCGAATGTTAAAACCCAGCTTTACGAAACCCAGATAGATGCTACTAATGCATTGAACATTATTAAAAGCTATGATGTAGTTGTTGACGGAAGTGATAACCTACCCACACGATACTTGGTGAATGATGCTTGCGTACTGTTGGGCAAGCCCCTTATTTATGCTGCAATTTTTCGCTACGAAGGCCAAGTAAGTGTGTTCAATGCTAAAAGAAAAGACGGTAGCCGAGGACCAAATTATCGAGACCTTTTTCCTACACCACCACCGCCAGAAATGGTGCCCAGTTGCAACGAAGGAGGCGTATTTGGCGCCTTGGCTGGAATCATAGGTGCCATGCAAGCAAATGAAGTAATTAAGCTGTTAGCTGACTTAGGAGAGTTGTTAGATGGTAGATTATTATTATTTGATAGCCAGGGTTTTACTACTAGATTTCTAAATATAAAGTCGAACAAAAATAACCCTGTATCAGGAGAGCACCCAACTATTACAAGTTTGATTGACTATAAGGCCTTTTGTGGCTTGAATGAAAACAAAAAAGATGTAAATGACATCACAGTTCATGAGTTGCATCAGGTGATAGAGTCGGGTAAAACTCCTTTTATTTTGGACGTCCGCGAAGCTTATGAATACGCTATTTCAAACTTGAATGGACTTAATATTCCGCTTTCAAAGCTTGAAAATGAGGTTGGGCAGTTGTCTCAAAATGAAACAATCATAATTCACTGCAAAAGCGGTCAACGAAGCCAAAAAGCCCTTCAAATCCTTAAAAATAAAGGTTTTTCAAAATTGAAAAACATGAAAGGTGGAATCTTGGCTTGGCAAAAGGAGATTGACCAGAGCATGGAAATCTATTAGAGTATGAACTACGAATTGATCTTCTTCTTTTTTGCAATAGCCTTTCTTTATTCCTCTGTAGGCTTTGGTGGCGGCTCCAGTTACTTGGCCATTCTATCGCTTTATGGCTTTGAGTATCGATTGCTACGCACCATCGCTTTGGTTTGTAATCTGATTGTCGTGAGCGGAGGTACTTACCTTTTCGCGAAGCAAGGTCATATTAATTGGAAGAAAACCTTACCACTGGTTTTAGTCAGTGTGCCCTTGGCATTTATAGGAGCTAGAATTCCCTTTAAGGAAAATGTATTCTTCATTCTTTTAGGGTCAACTTTGATCATTGCTGGTATTATCATGTTGTTGGAAGACTATTTAAGGAAGAAGAGCATTCAGAATGCCTCAGAAGGCAAGAAAGCCATGCCCGTAGTTAATGGAGCCATTGGTGGAGGTATTGGCTTATTAGCAGGCTCCGTTGGTATTGGTGGTGGAATTTTCCTTTCACCTTTGCTACACATTATGCACTGGGACAAAGCCAAAACGATAGCTGGTACTGCCAGTTTCTTCATTCTAATCAATTCGACCTCGGGCTTAGCTGGGCAGTTGAGTCAAGGTAATCTAACTTTCGACTTTAAAATGATTTTGTATTTGGGGCTTAGTGTTTTGGTAGGCGGACAGCTTGGTTCTAGGCTTTCGGTGTTTAGGCTTTCGCAGAAGAAAGTCAAAATACTGACAGCATTATTGGTTTTATTTGCTGGAGGACGCTTATTATTGAAGTACCTTGTTTGATCGGAAAAGGAAAAGAATGAAAATTGAAGTAATAGCTTTTGGCATAGCAAAGGATATTCTGAATGGTAATCAGGTGACACTGGAAATGGAAAGCGAAAGCTCTGTGGCCGATGTCCGTCAAGCCTTGGTTAATCTTTACCCTGCGTTTCAAGGGCTTGCTTCTTTGCAGTTGGCCGTAAATGCCGATTATGTAAATGATGATTATTTGGTCAAAGAAAACGATGAGGTGGTGCTAATTCCACCAGTAAGTGGCGGATGAAAACACTGATTCATATTACTTCTGAAAAACTCAATCCTCAAGCTTGCTTAGAGGCCGTTTCTTACCCTGAATGTGGGGGCATAGTTAGTTTCGTAGGTACGGTACGCAGTCAAACCAAGGGCAAACCAGTCCTTAAATTAGAATTTGAAGCTTATGAGAAAATGGCTTTGAAGGAAATGCAGAAGATTGCCAATTATGCCAAAACCGAGTTTCAAGTAGAAGAGGTGCTCATTCATCATCGTACGGGAGTAGTCGAAATAGGAGAGGAAGCAGTGGTGATTGTGGTGGCTGCTCAGCACCGAAAAGCTGCTTTTCAAGCCTGTGAATATTGTATTGATACCTTAAAAGAAACGGTACCCATCTGGAAAAAGGAATTTTTTGAAGATGGCGAAGTTTGGGTTTCTGCTCATCCCTGATATTTATCTAACGCTCAATCTGTTTAGAAATACTACTCAGTTTTTTGCTTTAAGAATTTCTTCAAATCCTTATTGGATCCATAGAGCACAAGAATATCATCCTTTTCAAGCACCAATTCAGGCGTTGCAACACCTTGCACTTTAGATTCAATCTTACTTTTACCCAATGTGCTGTTTACTTCAATTTTCTTAATTGTAGTTAGTATTAGTAGGTTAAAACGCTTTCTGAAACCCATATCTCGGATGGACTGGCCCACATACTCTTCCGGTACGCTAGCTTCTATAATGCTGTAGTTTTCTCCTAATTCAAAAGAGTCTACCACATTGTTCATACATAGTTTTTTGGCCCAGCGTTCTGCTGTTTCTTGTTCTGGGTGCACAATTTCATCTACACCCAAAGCTTTAAGTACTTTTTCGTGCAAAGGGTTTATCGCTCTGCTAATGAGTCTTTTAACAGATAAATTTTTGAACAGAGCGGTCACCATTACGTTAGAGCCTTGATCTTCACCAATCGCAATAATTACAATGTCGGTGTCTTTTAACGGAAGACCTGATACAGTAAATTCATCGGTAGCATCCATACATATGGTATGAGAAATCTTTTCTTTGAACGAATCTACTTTCGACATTGAAGTATCTATTCCAATTACCTCATTGCCTTGAGCTGTCAGTTTTTCTGCTAACGATGCTCCAAAATTTCCTAATCCAACTATGATGTATTTCATTGATTCAGATTTTAATTGATTGTAATTTCTTCCGTAGGGTATCGGTAACTTTTGTGCTTTACTTTATCCATAATGGCAATCATAATGGACAGCATGCTTACCCTGCCTACAAACATGATAATAATGAGCATGATTTTGCTTACACTACTTAAGTCGCCAGTAATACCTAAACTTAAGCCCACAGTGCTATAAGCCGAAAAGCACTCAAAAGCGATTTGCATTAGACTCTTTTCTCCATCGAATATTGAAATTACCATTACCCCAAAACCGATGACCAATAGGGAAAGAGATATAATGGCAAAAGACCTTCTTACCGATATGTCGGCTATTTCTCTTCTAAAAATTTCAATTTTAGTTTTTCCTCGCGCCAAGCTCAGAATATTCAGCGTAGCTATGGCAAATGTGCTGGTTTTTATGCCACCACCAGTAGAAGAGGGTGATGCGCCAATCCACATTAGCAGAAGTGTCATTACAAGAGTTGGAAACGTTAAAGCAGCCATGTCTACTGAATTAAAACCAGCAGTTCTTGGCGTGGCCGCACCAAACAGAGCCGTTACTATTTTTCCGAAGAACCCGTGCTCGGCCATTGTGTTGTTGTATTCTAGAATAAAGAAAACCACAAAGCCAATGGCTGTTAAAGATATTGTGGTAATTAAGTTGATTCTGCTGTTTAGGTTGAGTACCCAAGGTCTGTAATTCTTTAGCCTTTCTGAAAAGGTGAAGACCTGAGAAAGGCGATATTTCAAATAATTAAGGATGTTGACCACAATAGGAAAGCCCAATCCGCCTAACACAAATGTGAAGATCAATACGATTTGTAAGAAGTAGTTGAACTTAAAACCTACATCATAAACACTATTACTGAGTGTAGAAAAGCCCGCATTACAGAATGCTGAAACTGAATGAAAGACAGCGAAAAATATTTGACTGTATTGAGATTCAAAAGTGCTGGCATCCAAACTAAAGTATATCATCATTGCCGACATCATTTCAATACCAAAGGTGATGATAAGCACGTATTTTAAGGTGGAGAAAACTTCACTGAGCTTTTTTGAATTACTCATATCTCCTAAGGCCAATTGATTCTCGTAGGTGGAACCACCTTTGAAGAAATAGCTGAAGTAGCTGGCAAAAGTCAAAATTCCCAAGCCTCCAATCTGAATAAGGCATATGATAATCACCTGCCCGAATTCTGTAAAATAGCTTCCAGTGTCCACCACAATAAGCCCAGTTACGCAGACAGCACTGGTAGAAGTAAAGAAGGCGTCAATAAACGAAATCCCATCATAGGTAGCTTTGGGAAGCATTAATAGTACCGTGCCTAACAAAATGATCACCAAGAAACTTATTATAAAGAGTTGGGCAGGATTTAACACCGTTCGTTTGTAAATGAGCCTTAATTCTGAAAACTCTCGAATAAACGTAAGAACAACCGCAAATTTAATCAGGTTGTCATTGAATAGTATGGGGTGGAGTTTATGGTTCTGCCCATTGATAAGGTGGAAATAGAGTACCGTAATGGTAATGAGTACGCTGAGAATATCGAAAACAAGTACCTTGGTATTTTTCTGATTCTTCTTCTCTATATATCGCAGGGCAATTGAGGCTAGCCCAATTCCTAGAACGACAAAATAATAACCGTTAATAATGCTTTGTGATAGGTCGGATTGACTGTAGCCAAAGTCGGCAATGAAAACCACTATTCCGAAAAAACTTATCCAGAAAGCCAGGTGATCAAGCCGCTTTAAATTGAAACGCATTATAAGAACATCTTCTGCAAACCAGCCCAGAGGGCTTTTTTCAAAGCTACAGTGCTTTCTATTTCGCCAAGGTCGTCTGCCTTCATAAAGAATTTCTTTCGATCTTCTTTTACCTCGTAAACAGGGCTTTCTGTATAACCATCAAATTTTTTAGAATTGAAGATTAAGACATGACGGTGGTTAAACTCATTCAGCACAGCTTCAATCTGTTCTGGAGAAGCCTCTTTTACATTAACCAAAAGAACATCGTCTAAACCGCGTTTAACCGAACTCAATATCTTAAGTAAGAAGGCTTTTTTCTCGGCTTTTAATTGAGGTTGTACATCTTCAAAAAAGATGAGACAGTGTTTAAGGTTATTACCTTCAGTAGGAAGGGGCTTGATGTAAATTGGTTCCGCTTCTTGTACAATAGGGGCAGACTCCGCTTGAGGCCTTTTTTCCTCTAGCGTATCTGCCTCTTCAGTTTTGACTGGTTGTGCAGAAACTGCTGCAACATCATCTTGAATGAGATAAATTTCTTCGGTAATAAAATGAGAAAGAAAGGATATATCCTCAGCCATGACGCCTTTTGTTATTTTGCCCAATCTAACAATTGTCTATTAAAATACAGACTACGATTCGAAGAAAAGACTTTTTAATTCAGTTGCCTCATCTGGCTTCATCCTTTTTGCTAAAACAAGTCTAAGTTGTCTTCTCCTTAATGCGCCTTCGTAATGCTCCTTTTCTTCTGGTGTTTCAGGAACTAGTTCTGGCACATCAATGGGCCTTCCGCTTTGGTCTACGGCCACAAAGGTAAAATAGGCACTGTTGCTCTTGAATTTTCGCCCAGAAGGAATGTTTTCTGCCCAAACCTCACAGTAGACTTCCATAGATGAGTTGAATGAACGAGTTACATTGGCTGTAAGCGTAACCACGTCACCTAAGGCAATAGGCTTTCCAAATGAGATGTTATCTGCAGAAGCGGTTACCACAATACGGTTAGAATGCTTTTGCGCTGCAATGGCGGTATTAATATCCATCCAGTGCATCAGTTTACCCCCCATAAGGTTGTTGAGCGTGTTGGTGTCGTTAGGGAGGACTAGCTCCGTCATGGTTACACGTGAATCCTTGGTGGTTTTTGTTTTAGCTGCCATACTCTGATTTTATGCTGCAAAGCTAATGCGGTTAGTTGAAAGAACGGAAGGGAATTTGATTTTTATAAATTTACAAAACTATATATGTATATATTTAAACATGTTGTTTATTTCATGTTTATTTTTTCCAACCATCATTACCAAGTAGGGGTACGAACTTGAAATCATGGAAAACCTCTTTTCGCAATTTGTTTCCTTCAAGTCGGGTAAGTCTAAGCATTTGTTGGGTTTTGGCATTGCCTACAGGAATTACCAAACAACCATTCACTTTTAATTGGTCTATCAGCGCATCGGGAACGGTAGGAGCGCCAGCGGTAACAATTATTTTATCATACGGAGCAAACTTAGGCAGTCCTAGCGACCCATCCCCATAAAAGAACTTGGCATTGTAGCCCATTTCTGGCAGGGCAAACCGTGTGCGTTCATAAAGCTTTTTTTGGTACTCAATGGTATATACTTCCGCGCCAAGCTCTAAAAGCACAATGGCCTGATAGCCCGAACCTGTTCCAATTTCCAACACCTTATCACCTGGTTTTACATTAAGCAATTCGCTTTGAAAGGCTACGGTGTAGGGCTGAGAAATGGTTTGGCCTTCACCAATAGGGAAAGCTTTGTCTTGGTAAGCATGTTCTACTAAGGCATTCTCAAAGAAAAAGTGTCGCGGAATTTTACCAATGGCATCTAAAACGCGTTCGTCTTTAATTCCCTTAGACCGAACTGTTTTTACAAGTTGCCTTCGCATTCCTTTATGTCTGTAGCTGTCTTCCATAGTGAAGAATCGGCAATGAATTTCCGATATGTGTATTGAGTTAATATGTGTAAAAGAGAGAAAGCGCTAAAAAAATCAATTTCTTAACGCTTTCTTTTTGAATGATTTATGTCAATTTACCCTATTCAGTAATTGAAATCAAGTAGTAATTTTTTCTCCCTTTCTGAACCAAAAAGTACTTGTCCTGAAGAAGTCGAATTGCAGGTTTTGCATTCATGTCTTCAATTTTAACCTTGTTAATGCTCACACCGCCATCTTGCAGCATTCTGCGGGCCTCGCCTTTCGATTTGAAGATCACCTCTTGAGTAACCACAGAAAGTAGATCAATTGAATTTTCGGTTTGGTCTAAGTCTACTTTTGAAACCTGTACTTGAGGAACGCCTTCAAATACAGAAAGCAATGTATCTTCATTTAAAGACTCCAGGTCTTCAGTGGTAGACTTTCCGAAAAGAATATCTGACGCTTTAATAGCCGTTTTTAGATCTTCTTCAGAGTGAACTCTTACAGTGATATCCTCGGCTAAAGCTTTTTGTAAAACTCTCAAGTTAGGGGCTTCATTGTGTTCAGCTTCCAAAGCTTCAATTTTTTCTTTTGGAAGAAGGGTGAACACACGAATGAAGTTTGATGCATCTTCATCAGAAGTATTTAACCAAAACTGGTAGAACTTGTAAGGGGAAGTTTTCTTAGGGTCTAACCAAACGTTTCCGCCTTCTGATTTCCCGAATTTGGATCCATCTGCTTTTCTAATCAAAGGAGCAGTCATGGCAAAAGCCTCGCCTTGTATTTTCCTTCTAATTAATTCCGTACCCGTAACAATGTTTCCCCACTGATCTGAACCACCCATTTGTAGTTTGCAATCGTAGTTTTGATTCAAGTGAAGGAAATCGTAGCCTTGAACCAATTGGTAAGTAAATTCAGTGAATGACATACCGCTTTCCAGCCTGTTCTTTACAGAATCTTTGGCCATCATGTAATTCACGGTAATGTGCTTACCCACTTCTCTAATGAAATCAAGGAAGCTGAAATTTTTGAACCAATCGTAGTTGTTCACGATTTGTGCTGAATTTTCACCGCAATCAAAGTCTAGAAATTTACGAAGCTGTTTTTTTTGTGAGTTTAGGTTATGGTTCAAGAGTTCTTCTGAAAGCATTGGTCTTTCAGATGATTTACCTGATGGGTCACCCACCATACCTGTAGCACCACCCACTAAAGCGATAGGCTTGTGTCCGGCTTTTTGAAGATGAACCAAAAGCATTACGGGAACCAAGTTACCAATGTGCAGGGAATCGGCAGTAGGATCGAAGCCAACATAACCTGTGGTTTGCTCTTTATCTAGTTGTTCTTCTGTTCCAGGCATAATATCGTGGATCATGCCTCTCCATTGTAGTTCTTTGATGAGTTCGCTCATTAGGTATATTTTGAATTCGGAGCGCAAATATAGAATTTGAAAGGCGAGGGTGAAAGGCAGAAACAAAAAAAGCCTTAGATTTCTCTAAGGCTTTTTGCGGAACGGACGGGACTCGAACCCGCGACCTCCTGCGTGACAGGCAGGCATTCTAACCAGCTGAACTACCGCTCCAATATCTTTATTTGTAACCCCTTTCGTTTAAGGTGATGCAAAAGTAGTATACTGTTCTTTATTTACAAACATCAGGAGCTAAAAAAACGAACTAATTTCTCGAAAAATCTTCAACCCTTTGGTCTTGAGTAGGATAAATATTTCGGCAATGTCGATTTATTTTGATGAAGAAGTGATCTATTAACTTTTGGTAGGCAAATCTGAGGCATTTACCATCTTAGACCGTCCTTTGTTGTAGGTAATTTACTTAGTAATAGATTTGCGCTTTTTGCGGAGTGTAATGTATTTGTATTCATTCTTCTTTGTACTTGAAAGTAATTGAAGAGGCTCAGTTACTTTCAAGCCCTCAACCTATAATATATTAAGTCCATGTAGCGTATTGCATGGGCTTATTTTTTGTCCTGAATACTAGGAGTTACTTAGTATAATACCTTTCATGTTTGTTAACTTAGGGTTTGTAAAGCTAAAAAGAAGCCATGGAGGTTATAATACAAGAACAGGAAACAGATAGCAAAGGCAGTTTTTATTTTGAGAAACAGGGCGAACGATTAGCGGAAATGACGTTTTCAAAAGCTGGGCCTGATAAAATCATTATAGATCATACCGAAGTGAGCGATACTTTAAGAGGTACTGGTATGGGCGCAAAGCTTGTAGCTTATGCAGTTGAATACGCTCGCAAGAATAAAGTTAAAATCATTCCGCTTTGCCCTTTTGCAAAGGCTACGCTAAAACGCCATGAAGAATGGAGTGATGTACTCTAATCAAAATTAAGTGCTCAACTGCGCAATTGATGTAGTAGGGCTTAGGCTGTTGAATTCTTCGATTACTTTATTAACTGAAGAAAAGTCTAGTTCACTTTCGAAATTTTTATTGCATACTTCTATTGAGGCTTTGAAATAGCGGATGATGGAGTCTTTATTATTTCCATACGCATCGGCTTTGTACATATTTAGGAGCCCATGAAGTAAGGCCAACATTACCAATGTGTCTGACTTGCCATAAATTCTTATTTGAGTAATGTGGTCATCATAGAGTTTTTCAAAAGTAATTTGCTTAAAAAACAGCCTGTTTTCTCCTTCGCTATCTTGAATCACGTACTTTTCATTCATCTGAACTTTCTTGATGTAGAGTAAAGTAAGCAGATGAATTGCCTTGATGGCTGTGCCTGGATCATTTATACCTGGGCTAAGTGCTTTTATAGCTATTTCAGAAATTTGCTTAAAACCAAACACATAATGGTCGCTAACCCATTCTTGCGGGTATAAGATAAAGCAACTCTCGATTTTATTTTTTAACTCATCATCAATCTGCTTATCGATCTGAAAGAGTGGGGCATTCTCAACAAAGAAACAGCCAATGGGCTCGAGTATTTGAACTTTGACTTCGTGATGTTCACATAGCTCAACCAGCTCTTTTACTTTCATCTTTTTAAAGTAGCCTGCTTTAGATGTGTTTAGGGTAAACCAATTTTCTGTATCTGGTTGTAGATTTTCTTTTTCATCTTCATCTAAAGTCAATCGATCCATTTCTCTTTTCGTCTTAGAATAGATGCTATCTAATATGTTATCTACTTGAATATTCTGACTGATTGTATGGATGAAGTACATGAAAAACGCCAAACAAGTAATGCCAAAAATCATGGCTAGAAGAATGCCGAAATCAGGCGTGCTGATGGTTTCTTCCGATTGTACATTGACAATGAGTATGAGGCTGTAAACAATACTGCCAAGGTAAAAGCCGAGTACTACTTGGTTAGATTTATCGGTGATTAAACCAGGAATAACACGAGGAGAAAGGGTAGAGGATGCCCTATTGAGCACAATCATTACCATAGAAAAGCTGAATACCATTAATGAGATGATGCTTCCAACCAAGGTGCCTAATACTAACCTGGCATCTTCTTTACTTTTCACCAAAACAAATGAGATACGCTCCTTTACATCCATCATGAATGGCTCATATTCAATGAGCATTATAATGGTTGAGAAGATTAAAAAGCCTACTGCAATTAGTGTGGGATAAAAGGCAATACTACCTGTTACGGACCTGTAGGTTTTGTGTAGTAAGTTTTGGGTTGATTTCATTTATTGTGGATAATGGAGAGTGCTAAGAGTTCGTTTTTTCTCAATTCCTTTCGATACTTAACCTTTGGCAGCTTCTTCTGTTCATACTGGTGTAGTTTTCCTTCAACCAAAACACTTAAAACTTTAGGGTGGATGTAATATTCACGGCATGTGGCAATTGTGTTACCAAGTACTTTGGCTACTTTTTTCACTATGGTTGTTTCAAGGTTCAGTCTGGGGTTTTCTTCAACAGCTTTTAGGGCAGACGGATAAGAATCAATGGCGACCACAGTGCCACCCCATGTTCTGAAGTCTTTTGCTGTAAAATGACTTCCGCTAATTTGATATAAGTATTCATTTACATCGCTGGAATCTAATTTTTGACTTTTTCCTTGCTCATTAATGTATCTGAAAACTTCATAACCTGGTAGTTCTGAACTTTTACGAATTAGCTTGGCCAGTTTTTGATTCTTGATGGTAATGTTTCTGTATTTACCACTTTTTGCCTTGTAGCTTAGTTTCAATTTAGAGCCTTCATTTTCTAGGTGCTTTCTTCTTAAGGTGGTTAGCCCATAGGTTTCATTTTCTTTCCTATATATGTGATTGCCAATTCTAATGTAGTGTTGATCCAATAATGAGACTAAGACTGCCAGTATCTTCTCTTTTGGCCAGCCTTTCAATTGAATATCTTTCATGGCTTGTTTTCGGATAATAGGAAGTGCTTGTCCGAATTGAGATAGTTTATTGTACTTCTGCTTTTGCCTAAAATCGATCCAAAGTGGATGATAGATATATTGCTTTCGCTGTTTTAGATCGTACCCGGTTGCTTGTAAATGACCAAATTCATGTTCGCAAATCCATACTTCTTCCCACATTGGGGGAATCACTAAGCTGTCAAACCTTTGTAGCAAAGCTTTCTCTTTTACGGTCTTACCCTTTTTTGTTTGATAGATGAACCTATCACCTTTTTTTACGCGCTTAAAGCCATCACATTCATCAGAAATGTATTGAATGTTATGTGGGCAATTTTCCAAAGGGCTCATGAAGCGATGTGTTTGTGTCTGGGTATTGGAGTTTTTTTAAGTGTGGCTATTCAATTTTTAAACCATACTTATGATTTCTTGAAATTGATGCTTTTTGAATGTTAGGTGTAGTTTTTACTTCCTAATGCATGATTTCATGATTTGGTATTGGGTAATTATTTCACACTTGCTTGAGTAGACTTTACCGAAATGGGCATAAAAAAAGCAGCTATATCTTATGCTGCTTTTTTCACGGGTTAAATCTTGATATTACCATGAAGATGTTTTTAAGTCGCGTGTAGCTTGTAGAATATCTCTTCGGCTCACTTGTCCCTTTAACCTTCCATTTACATCTACTACAGGAAATCTTCTGTAGTGAGTTCTTAGAAACTTTTGAGCGCAGTCCAATACGTCCATATCGACAGAAATGGTAGCCACGTTGTTGCTCATGTATTCTGCTACGGTTATTTTTCCGTGATGAAGGTTGTGGTAAGCCTCATCTACCATAATTCTCATACAATCAATCTCTGAAAGTATTCCAATGATTTTCCCTTTTTCATCAATAACAGGTGCGCCTGAAATATGCTTTTCTAAGAAAACATCCATTGCATCTGCAATACTTTGTTCTGGTGTGAATGAAATTACTTCATGGGTCATGTAATCCGTAACTGGGCGATACTGCTGAACGCCTTTAGGGATGTCTGGTGCTTTTACTCCTTGGAAATTCATATAGCTTCGATTTAGTGATTTTGAATATTTATCAATTTGAAGTATAATATACTGTAAATCAGTTAAATATCAAAACTATAGATTGGTAGTAATTGTTTTATCAAGTGTATATTTTGATTGTGTTTTATTGATGTTTGGCTCCTACATCAATAAAAAAGGAGCTTATTCAGTAAATAAGCTCCTTTCAAATAATGAGTAAAAACTCAATTATCTTTTATCAATAGCGGTATAAGACCTTTCGTTATAACCAGTATATACTTGCCTTGGTCTTCCGATTGGCTCTTTGTTCTCACGCATTTCTTTCCATTGTGCAATCCATCCTGGAAGTCTACCCATGGCAAACATTACTGTAAACATATCGGTAGGAATACCCAAAGCTCTGTAGATGATACCTGAGTAGAAGTCAACATTTGGATATAGTTTTCTTTCTACGAAGTAAGAATCGTTCAAAGCTTCTTCTTCCAAGCCTTTAGCGATATCTAAAATAGGGTCGTTTACTCCTAATTTTTCTAAAACATCGTCAGCTGCTTTTTTAATAATTCTGGCTCTTGGATCAAAGTTCTTATAAACTCTATGTCCAAAACCCATCAAACGGAATGGATCGTTTTTGTCTTTTGCTTTAGCCATCCACTTTTTAGTGTCTCCACCATCTTTCTTGATGTTTTCAAGCATTTCGATTACCGCTTGGTTAGCACCACCATGTAACGGTCCCCAAAGGGCATTGATTCCACCTGAAATTGAAGCGTATAAACTTGCATGTGATGAACCCACCATTCTCACTGTTGAAGTAGAGCAGTTTTGTTCGTGGTCAGCATGTAAGATTAACAGTTTGTCTAAAGCATTGGCCACTACAGGGTCTACCTCATAAGCTTCAGCCGGAGTAGCAAACATCATTTTAAGGAAGTTGCTACAATAGTCTAAGCTATTGTCTGGGTAGTTTACCGGGTGGCCAATTTGATTCTTGAATGACCAAGCTGCAAAAGTTGGCATTTTAGCCAGTAAACGGATAATGCTCATATCTACTTCTGGAGCTGCTCTGTTAGGATCTAAAGAAGCAGGGTAGAAGGCGGTTTGAGCACAAACCAAAGAAGAAAGTACGCCCATTGGGTGTGCAGTTGAAGGAAATCCTTCAAGAATTTTCTTGATATCCTCATGCACCAATGTATGATTGGTGATGGTTTTTGTAAATTCCTTATACTGTTCTGGGGTAGGAAGCTCTCCGTAGATCAAAAGGTATGATACTTCAAGGAAGGTAGACTTTTCAGCCAACTCTTCAATTGAGTAACCTCTATAGCGTAGAATTCCCTTCTCACCATCTAGAAAGGTGATGGCACTTTGGGTTGAACCTGTATTTTTAAATCCTGGGTCGATGGTGATTACGCCACTTTCTCCTCTTAAAGAAGAAATATCTATGGCTTTCTCATTCTCGGTGCCCTCAATTACCGGTAGTTCTAATGTTTTACCGTCAACTTTAATCTCAGCAGTACTTGACATTCTATAAAGTGGTTTACTAGTTTGGGGTGCTTTATTAGGCGAGCGAATTTAATGTATAAAACACTTAAATGAAACTCTTGTTCCCGACTTTGGGTATTTTTAGTTGTTACCCCCTAAAATTAATGGTAAGCCGTCTTCTCCTTGACCAATAACTACCACTTTTGAATTAGGGGATTCAGCTAGTTTCAAAGTTGCTTCAATACCTCGCATCTTTAAAAGGCTTGGTGTTAAACTATTGTTAATAATCTTGTTAGCAGCAGACTCGCCCTCCGCAGCAATCCTTTTTCTTTCCGCTTCACTTTTCTCCTTATCTAAACGGAACTGATAGGCCAAGGCTTCTTGCTCTTGTTGTAATTTACTTTCAATCGCTTGCTTAATTTTATCAGGTAGGTTGATTGAACGGATAAGGAGAGCTCTCATTTCTATATTGTTTGCTTCGCTGCCTAAAACTTCGGCAGTTTCTGTTCTAATAGCAGCTTCTACCTCTGGTCTTTTAGTAGAATAAATCTCTTCTGCAGTGTAGCGTCCCATTACTTGACGAACAGTAGAGCGTACTTCTGGTGTAACCAAAGTAGTTACATAACCTTTTCTGAAGCTTTCATAGATATAGCCTACGCGTTCGAATTTTGGATAAAAACGAACCGACACATCTACCTTAATGCTCAAACCGTTTTTGTCGAGCACGTCCATTGTTTCTTCCACTTGGGTTTCGGCTACGTCAAAAACAATCAATTCATTCCAAGGCGCTTTTACATGAAAGCCTTGAGTGATTACATTGTCCTTGTCTAAACCACCAGAGAATTTTTTAAAGAGCACAGCTCTTTCGTTGGCTTGTATGGTGTAAAAAACGCTGCTTGATATTGCAAAAAGAATGATCACCGCAATGGCAGTGATAACTATTGCGGGTAAATATTTTCTGTTGTCCATAATGTTTGTTGTTTATGTTTAAGAGCTAATCTGTTTGAGGTTAGCTTCAATAATGTCTAGAATCTGTTGGGCTACTTTCAGCGCTTTATGACCATCCTCTATAGTTACTATAGGCTCAGTATTATTGCTTATGGCCTGATTAAAAGTGAAGAGCTCTTCACGTATGGCGTTGGTTGGATGAATTTTAGGATTCTCGAAAATGATCTCCTTTTTACTTTTACCTTCGCCAAGGTCTAGGATCATAGAAAAAGGGCCTTCTTCTCCTGTAGCTTCTTGCATTCTTACGATCTCCGATTTCTTTTCAAGGAAATCTACCGATACATAAGCATCTTTTTGGAAGAAACGTGATTTGCGCATGTTTTTTACGGCTATACGGCTGGTTGTAAGGTTTGCTACACAACCATTTTCGAATTCTAAACGCACATTGGCAATATCAGGAGTGTCGCTTACCACCGCTACTCCGCTTGCTGAAATGTTTTTAACCTCAGAACCTACAGCGTGTAATATCACATCAATATCGTGGATCATTAAATCTAACACTACAGGAACATCTAAACCTCTTGGGTTGAATTGGGCCAAGCGGTGTGTTTCAATAAACATGGGTTGCTTAAGATAATCTTTAGCCGCTACATAGGCAGGATTGAACCTTTCAACATGTCCCACTTGAATTTTTAATCCTTTCGCTCTTGAAAGTGCGATCAGTTCTTCCGCCTCACCAATGGTATTGGTTACAGGTTTTTCAATAAATACATGCTTACCAGCTTCTAGCGCTTGTTTTGCGCAATCGAAATGAGACAAGGTAGGAGTGACGATATCTATTACATCTACTACTTCTAGTAATTCTGCAATAGTAGCATAGGCTTTAATGCCATGTTCTTGTGCTACCGCTTTTGCATTTTCTTCTGAAGCATCATAAAACCCTACAAGTTCATATTCGGGAATGTCTTTAATGCATTTGATGTGAATTTTACCAAGGTGGCCAGCACCCAGAACGCCAATTTTAAGCATGGATATGGTTTTTTTGAACAGGGGCAAAAGTAGCCATAAAAATATCAGGCTCTAAGGAAAGCAGCTGTTTTTGGGTATCTTGTATTTATCTTACTCTCGTAACAACAAGTATTTATCTGTCGGCTATTCTTTATTTGAACCTTTTCATCATTTACGCGACTCCTTGATAGATTTTTATGAAGCGGAGTTCAGAACAAATTTTTGATGAGTTGCTCATCTTACGGTGTCAGGAACACGATCAAGTGGCTATTGGTTTGCTATGGAAACGTTGGCAACCGAAAGTATTGAAATGGTCTTATGGGTTTTTGAATGATCAGGATATGGCCCATGAAGTAGCTCAGGAAAGTTGGATTTCGATTTTCAAGAGTATTAATCAATTGACTGATCCGGCATTGTTTCGATTTTGGGCTTACAGAATTGTACAAAGAAGGTCTGCCGATTGGATAAGAAAAGAGCAACGCCAAAGGCAATGTTTGAAGGAGGTGAAAATCGAAACAATGCCTATTGAAGATAAGTCAGCTGACCAAATTGAGGTGATGCTTGAAGCGATCAAAGAATTATCAGATCATCATCAACGTATTCTTAGGCTATTTTATCTCGAAAAATCATCTATCAAAATGATTGCACAATTGCTGGATAAACCAGAAGGAACTATAAAATCGAGCTTGTTTCATGCTCGAGAACAATTGAAAAAAAAGCTAAAAAATATTAGTTATGAATAAGTCAGAAAAAGAAATCGATCAGCTTATCCAAGAAGCGCTTTCAAAAGAAGAGGCAGCTTATTACGACCAACTCGGAGAGCAAAATGTACCACAAAGGTTATTGGGGTTATTTAAGGGAAAGAACAGCTGGCTCAATGTAATAATGATGCTCATTAGTCTGGTAGTGTTAAGCTTGTCGGTATACTGTTTTATCGAAATGCTTAATACCGATGTGCTCTCAGATAAACTGGAATGGGCATTTTATGCACTTATTGGTTTTATGAGCAACATACTGTTTAAAATTTGGAGCTGGAACCAAATGGATAAGAATAGCCTTCTCCGCGAAATAAAGAGATTAGAATTTCAGGTTTCGCTGTTAGGAAAGAAGAAGCAGTAAATAGGTTTTTCCTTTCAGCACTATGTAACCTTAGCAAAGGTAATAGCAATACCTTTCTCAGAGTTTGGAACCGCGTATCATGAGGCTTTTACGACAGATGATGGTGATTTTCTTTTGAAATCAGGTTCCATAAATTTTCCAATTGAGGTTTATTTTCTCTTTGTTGTTGAATCGTTCGATTTTATTGATAATAGAATTTCTATGAGCAACTCCACACATAAAAACCCCAGTGTTGAATGGGTTTTTTCTACAATATGAATACACGTTTCGGATCATAGTGTTTTCGTATTCGTTTATGTCTTCGCTGACCAACTTTTCGAGCTCATTGTCATTCAATAAATATCTTTCGACCTCTCTGATTTTTTCGTTTAGAACAGAACATTCTTTGCTATTTAAGTAATTGAAACCTCCCTCTTTAGCGATGCAATTATGATCGAAAAGAAGTCTTTCTAATTCCCTAAATCCATCGAGTTTATTATATTTAGTATGAAATGAATCAGGTAACCCCTGATCGAGTACAGGAATATACTTTATTGGAAATCTCTCCTCATATTTTTGAATAGCTGCTAATTCAAGCTTGTTATGGTATATTCCGAAGTTGTGATAGTTATTTTGTTCATAGTCCGAGTAGGTACTTTCAAGAGCTTCCAAAAAAACCACTTCAGGTCTTATTTCTTCTAGAATATTACATAACTCATTTGAATCACATTTTCCAAGTTTCTTATGAACTGTGCTTATCAGCGTGACTGTTTGCATAGAATACATTTATCTAAATGGGTGTTTCTCAACTTTGTATAACGTTATTTATCGGTCATATCTAGAACGTTCTGTTTCCAATAGTAAAAAAACGAGCTTTAACGACCGAATACACAATGCTATACCTACCATTTAACTAGCTCTAAGTTTAATGAAATTATCTTTTAAAACAGAGATGTATACTGTTCTTGATGTTATAAATAAAGAAGCCTGCTTTACCCGTCATTGTGCCTTCGCTGTAGCTTCAGCGCAAGCGTTGCGAACCTGCTTCAGCTTTTCGAAGTGCTGAAGTTTACGTGAAGCAATCTGAAAGTAGATTAGCAAAACCAAAGCTTGCTTGGTTATATGCTTTTACTATCCTTATTTCAATATACTCAAACGCTGCCAGCAAGCTTAATCGTGAATTCCGTAGTTCCTTTGCTTTGGTCGGCAGTAAAGCCGATTTCCCCTTTATGGGCTTGCACAATTTGTTTTACTAAACTGAGACCAACCCCAGAACCACTGGATTTTGTGGTGTAGAAAGGAACGAAAATATTTTCCTGAATTTCCTCAGGAATGCCTCCACCATTATCCGTAATGGAAATCTGAAAACTACCCGACTTTTCCTCCAACGGACTTGACCGTTTTACAACTAGACCGATGATCCCTGTATCGGCTTCCACGGCTTCTTTGGCATTCTTCAGTAGATTGATCAGCGCTTGTTCCATCAAATCCGGGTCGATGTGTAAAGTGAAGGCTTCTTTGGCCAGCTCCATATGGAACTGAATATTGCTGTGGACCAGTGTGGGTTTAAAAAGTAATGCAATGCGCTGAAAATACAGCTGACCTTCAACTGGCTTAATGTGGGGCAGGGGTACGCGTGTTAGGCTTCTGTAGGCTTCTGTAAAGGTCATCAGTCCACGGCTGCGGTGCTGTATGGCATCGAGGCCTTCTTGTAGAGATTGGAGTTGGGCTTCAGTCAAATCTTGACCCGATGCCCGTGATTGACTTACAAAATGGTTGAGCGTTGAAGACAGTGAGGTGATAGGTGCCACCGAATTCATAATTTCATGAGTCAGCACACGGATCAACTTTTGCCAAGCCAGCATTTCATTATTGTCCAGTTCGGTATGGATATCGTGAATAGAAACCAAGGTGAATTTTATTCCTCTCAATTTGAAAATAGAAGCCTTGATAGAAAGCTGAAATTCCCTTCCATGAATAGTCACTTTCAGTAATTCACTTTGCCCACTTTCTAGTTGAAGTATTGAATCATAAAGTGTTGAACTAATTGTTTTTATACTGTTTAATGTAATTAGTTCTTCTTTGCCCAATAGTTGCTTGAGTGCTTTATTTGCCAAATGAATTCTTTTCTTTTCATCAAAGGAAAGTACACCAATTTCGAGCTGTTGAACCAATACCGACAAATACTGATATTCGTTGGCTTCGCGCTGTGAGGCCACGATGAATTTTTGGTTTACTAGATTGAAACTATCGTAAAGTAAACCGAAGCTTTTACCTTTATGATGAGCTGAATACTTTAAAGTGAAGTCGTTGTGGAGAATGGCTTCAAGGAAGTTTTTAGTGTCCCTGTTGGAGCGATTGATGTAATAAAAAAGCTCTATTAGTGCTGATAGGATAAAAATGACAATAAAGAATAATCGAATGTAATTGAGGTCCTCAAAAATGTAGAACAACAAAAAGCCCAAACCCACAGTGATGAGGAGCAGCCTTACGATGATCTGAAACTGGAAATGCTTAGAGTTCATACTTCTCCATTCTACGGTACAAGGCGCCACGGCTCAGCCCCAATTCTCCAGCCGCATTACTAATATTTCCTTGGTGCTTTTTGATACAGGTCTCTATTGCCCATTTTTCCAAATCTTCTAGGTTATAGCTCTCCACCTGTGCATTATCGCTGGTGTTTTGGCTGTTGAGGTTGAAATCCTGAACATGGAGTTGTTTGCCGTCACTCATGATGACCGCACGTTCTATGCTGTGCTGAAGCTCTCTGATGTTGCCCGGCCAATCATATTTCTCAAGCTTGGTAATGACGTATTCGGGCACGAAAAGCCCTTTCTTTCCATATTTGGTTTTATACAAATTGATGAAGTGCTCGGCCAATACAGCAATGTCTTCTTTGCGTTCGCGCAGGGGAGGAAGGTGTATTTCGATGGTATTAATTCGAAACAGTAAATCTTGTCTGAACTCATCTTCATTGACCATTTGCGGTAAGTTGGCATTGGTCGCGCAAATCAAACGAACATCAATTGTCTTGGCATCATTTGACCCAACTGGCACAATTTGTCGGTCTTGAATGACGCGCAACATTTTGGCCTGAAGCGGCTTGATCAGGTTACCGATTTCATCCAAAAACAAAGTGCCTTCATTGGCGGCTTCAAACTTCCCAATGCGGTCTGTTTTAGCATCGGTAAAGGCGCCCTTTTTATGCCCGAAGAGTTCGCTTTCGAAAAGTGTCTCGGTAATGGCGCCCATGTCAACATTCACAAAAATGGATTTAGAGCGGTTGGAAGCCCTATGAATCGCTCTGGCGACCAATTCCTTTCCCGTGCCATTTTCTCCTGTAATGAGAATGTTAGCATCCGTATGGGCTACCTTTTCTATTTGTAGAAAAACCTGTTTGATTTTTTCCGATTCACCAATGATTTCAGTGAAAGGAGCATCGAGCATAGCTTTCAATACGCTTTGCTTCGAACTTAATTCCTTGACCTTATGGTTTGATTTGTTGAGTTGAAAAGCAGCTGAAACGGTACTGAGTAATTTTTCATTTTGCCAAGGCTTGGTAATGAAATCGAAGGCTCCCAGTTTTATGGCTTCTACAGCCAAATTGATTTCGCCATAAGCCGTAATGAGTACAATAGAAGTTTCTGGCGAAATGCTTTTAATTTGATTGAGGTAATGTAAACCGTCATTTCCAGAGCTTTCGCCTGCCTTAAAATTCATATCTAGAATAACAAGGTCATAATTGTTTTCTGCCAATGCCGTTTCAATTTGAAGCGGATTGTTAATACCCCGAACATCGTCATAATGCTGTTCCAATAAAATGCGGATGGAAAGCATCACATAATTGTCATCGTCTACAATTAGAATTCGACCTTTATTTTTCATAATCGCAAAAGCACCAAATTTATACCAAGCTTACAATATGCTGATTCATTTACTTTTAGTAATATGAATGTATTGAAAAGTGCCCAATTTTGGGCACTCCTGTTTTATTGATGGACAATTAGAGTTGATGCAATTAGAGTTAATTAGTTTAATTACTTGATAATCAATTGATTGTAATATTGGTTCAAAATTGGTCACAAGGACATTGTCAAAAACTCATTATATGATTAAGAATTACTTCAAACTCGCTATTCGGAACCTTTGGAAAAATAAATTGATAACAGGCACCAACCTGATTGGCCTTACTTTAGGTATTTCATGCAGCTTGCTTCTATTGCTTTATGTACAGTATGAATACAATATGGATGATTTCATTCCAGAGAAAGAGAACACCTATTTTCTATACGGTATTCAAACGGGAGTGAATTCAAGAAAGGTAGGACTTTCAGCCGAGGGAGACTATAAGGATTTGTCGAATAATTATGCGGGAGTAAAAGAAACCGCTATAATTCGAAATAACCGAAGTGATTTTTATCCTGAAAACAATTCAACGAAGAAGCTCAGTATCGATTATTGGTATGCCAGTAGCAACTTCTTCGAGTTTTTTGGCCTTCCTCTAATTGAAGGAAATGCAGCACAAGTACTGAGCGACCCGTCTTCCATTGTTATTACTGAAAGCACGGCCATTGCGCTGTTTGGTACTTCTAACGCCATTGGGAAAACAGTGAACATGAGCGGGACATCTACCGACAAATCATTGGTAGTGAGGGGTATTGCAGCTGATGTTAAAAATTCGCACATCAAATTCAAAGCGATTGTTCCTTGGGAAATGACTTTCCCTGATGGTTCGCAACCCACAAAAGGCTTAGCCTATTCGCTTTACACTTATATAAAAACTACATCAGGCGCTAGTATTGATGAAATTAGAACTCTGAAGAATGAGAGATTGGCCAAGGCACCTGGCTTTAATGGCGATTTTAGTTATGAATTTCTTCCTGTAACAGATATGTATTTAAAATCTGGAGACATTCAGTTTATGTCTTTCTCTTCAGGAAGTGCTTCGGCCATCCAAACACTCTTATTTATTGCCATTATTATTTTGTTGGTGGCCTGTATCAACTACATCAATTTACAGACTGCAAAAGGAGCGAGACGCTCTTTAGAGGTTGGGGTAAGGAAAGTAATGGGCGCACACCGAGGGCAACTGATCCGTCAGTTCTTAGGCGAAGCCATTCTGATTACGATCATCTCCGCTGTGTTCTCCATTTTATTGATTGATTTAGGCTTATCGTCTTTTAATCAGCTTACTGGCAAGGAATTTACCACAGCCGCTTTAATGAATGAAGGTCTACTACCTGTTTTATTTGGAATTGTACTTTTTACGGCCTTGTTCTCAGGACTTTACCCAGCTTTGGTATTATCCTCTTTCCAGCCTTCTCAGGCACTAAAAGCTTCGGCACGTGAATCTTTGAAAGGAGGAAGGGCGCGTAAAACATTGATGTTTGTACAATTTGTGATTTCGCTGTTTTTAATCGCTGTTACAGTAATCGCCTTTAAACAAAACCAATTTTTACATCAGAAGGACTTAGGTTTTAACAAAGACCAAGTCATTACTTTCAGTATTTCAACCAAAAACTTAAATAGAAATTATAGGTCGTTCAAAAGTGAAATTGATGCCTACCCGGGCGTTGTGGCTTCATCGGTAAGCACAGATGTACTTGGGAATGGCTATACAAATAACTCTGGGCCTATGATGTCCAAAACCAATCCAGATTTGAGTGCAGTCACCACCATTTTTGGAGTTGACTTCGACTTTATAAAAACCTATGATTTGGAGTTGGTTAGCGGCAGGGATTTCGATATGCAATCTTCATCAGATTCAAGTGCACTTATTGTAAATCAAGCCTTTGTAAATCAACTTGGGCTAGATAACCCTATGGAAGACGAAGTGACGCTTTATAACCCCAATAATAGGGGAATGAAGATTATTGGCGTGGTGAAGGATTTCCACTTTCAAAAGCTTCATCAGAAAATTAGTCCAGTAGCTTTTAGAATTGCCAACCGAAACCTATGGAACCTATCGGTAAACATGAAGGCCGAAAATATTACAGAAACCCTTTCATTCTTGGAAAGTAAATGGGCCGAATTTGAGCCAGATCAGCCATTTACCTACAGCTTTGTGAACGATGACTTTGCGCGGTTCTATGCCAATGAAAATAGGTTATTAAAGGCCATTAGTTTCTTTTCTATTATCAGCATTGTGCTTACCGCTTTAGGCTTATTCGGAATGGTCACTTTCGTAATTGAGCGCAAATTGAAGGAGATCGGGATTCGTAAAGTTTTAGGAGCCTCTGGCACTAATATCAACTTCATTATTCTCAAGGAGTTTTTGGTTGTGTTGGCTATTGCAGCTTGTATTTCAATTCCTTTGGCACTTGGGGCAGGCAAAGAATGGCTCTCAAATTTTGCTTACACTACCAGTATTGGAGTAATGCCCTTTGTGGTCGCATTGGTTATTTCTCTAGTGATTGTACTGATTACCGTTGGTTTACAGGCCATTAAAGCCGCTAAAGCCAACCCGATAAACGCCTTGAAAAGCGAATAAAAACTTCAAAACAGCAAAAAATGTTCAAGAACTATTTCAAAATAGCCATACGCACCCTTTGGAGAAGTAAAGGCTATGCTTTTATTAATATCCTTGGCTTGGCCATTGGTATCACGGGTGCTACATTGTTGCTGACTTATGTCAATAGCGAACGAAGTTTCGATAAGTTTCATACCAACTATGAACGTATTGTTCGCCCCGTTTTTATTCAAGGAGGTGGAGCTGAAGGTGATCGATATTTTAGCCGGGTACCAGCCATATATGCAAGAACGTTGGTTGATCAACTGCCAGAAGTAGAAGAAGAAGTTACCTTGACAAGGCTTAGTAGCCAATTTAATGCTAACGTGAACAACGTTAATTTTACAGAAACTAATTACTTCATTACCACTTCTGATATATTTTATGTTTTTGATTTTGAATTGCTTCAAGGTAATGAGAAAACGGCTTTGGATGAACCATTCTCCATGGTGGTGACGCAGTCGCAAGCATTGAAGTTCTTTGGTACTGAAGATGTGATGGGTAAAACTATATATGCCTCAAGCTATTTGGGCAACTTCAAAATCACAGGAGTAATGAAAGACCTCCCTCAGAACTCCCATCTTGAAATAGACATTTTATTAGGTCAAGAAACCTTAAATGGTACAAACACCGCTAGCCTCTATGATTCATGGTCTAGATTTTCTTCCAATTCCTATTTACTGCTTAAAAAGAATACAGAGCTAAGTACTTTTTCAAGTAAGGCGAACAAAATCGCTAAAGACAACATGCCGAGCGAAGTAGTGGCATCTAGCAGTTTCATGTTTCAACCTTTAGAAGATATCCATTTTCATTCTGCCAATATTGAAGGAGATATAGCAGCCTTTAAAGGAGAAGAAAGTTACAGTGTCATTTTTACAGTCATCGCTATTTTCTTGATTGTTATAGCAGCGGTCAATTATATGAATTTAGCTACCTCAAAGGCAGTGTTTAGGGCGAAGGAAATTGGAATTAGAAAAGTAGTAGGGGCAATCAGACAACAACTCATCGCTCAGTTTCTGATTGAATCGTTCATGATTGCCTTTTTTGCACTGGTTGTATCGGTGGGTATTACAGACCTCTCAATGCCGTTTTTCAATGAACTAACAGGACGTACATTTGAATTCAACTGGACTACACTTTTGGAGTATTTGCCATTATTGATGGGCATTACTTTAGCCATTGGTTTGTTATCGGGCATATATCCGGCACTTTTTATGACCAAGTTTAAACCTGTTTTAGTGCTGAAAGGTGAAAATGTAACAGGTAGCGCCTTCAATTTGAGAAAAGCATTGGTAGTGTTTCAGTTTGTGCTTTCTACCGTATTCGTAATTTCTACTTTGGTGGTATCAGACCAAATGAATTTTATTCGCGAAAAGGATTTGGGTTTTGATAAAGAGAATCTTTTGGTCATTGATATTAATAATGGTTCAATTCGCCCTGTTTTTAAAACTATGCGTTATGAGTTGGAGCAAATTTCTGGCGTACATGAGGTGGCTGTAGCTTCTAGAATTCCAGGGGAATGGAAGAATATTAACGAAGTAACAGTGAATTCCAATGATCAGTTGGGAGAGATGAGAGATTCTGTAAAGAGCTATTACATGAGTTTTGACCCCAACATGCTCTCCACCTTTAATATAAAGTTGAAATCAGGTGAATTTTTTAGTGGGAATGACCAAAGCGACAGCACAAAGGTTGTGATCAATGAAACGGCAGCCAAAAAATTTGGCCTTGAGAACCCAGTAGGCACTGTAGTACAGATTAGTGGAAATAATACGGCAAACTATACAATTATTGGAGTCCTTGAAGATTTCAATTTTCAGTCGCTACATACGAGCCTATCTCCCTTAGTAATTGGTGCATGGAACAATCCTAATGCGATCATTGATTACTTTATATTGAAAATATCGGGAGACCCCAAGTCGATTGTCGATGCCGCTGGTTTAGTCCATTCAAAATTTGACACTCGAACTGTAATGGATTACCATTTCCTTGATAATCAACTAGAAACCTTTTACGAAACAGAAAGAGAAGCCAATGTGATTTTTAAGGTAGGTGCTAGTTTGAGTATTTTCATTGCCTGTTTAGGCCTTTTTGGCTTGGCCTCTTTTACAGTTCAAAAACGAATAAAGGAATTGGGAATCAGGAAAATACTTGGCTCAAGCCAATGGGGAATTTTCCTTTTGTTGTCAAGTTCATTCGCAAAACAAATACTACTTTCTTTTATAATAGCTGTGCCAATTGCCTATTACATTATGAACAATTGGCTCCAAAATTTTGAGTATAGAGTAGGTATTGGAGTAGGCTCTTTTCTGCTTGCCGGATTTTTCACTTTTCTAGTTTCTATGCTCACGGTAAGCTATAGAACTGTAAAAGCCGTCAACTCAAACCCAATACATTCTCTTAGAACTGAATAAACTCAAAAGCAATACGCCATGCTCAAGAACTATTTTAAAATAGCCTTTCGTACTCTAGTTAGAAACAAGGGCTATGCCTTTATCAATATTCTGGGTTTAGCAATTGGTATTACTGGAGCTACATTACTACTGACCTATGTTCAAGACGAAAACTCGTTTGATAGATTTCATTCAAAATCGGATCGTATTGTTAGAACAGTATTGACTTATCATCACTTAGATGGAGAACGATTTTATGGCGAAAACCAGCCTGTACTGGCCAAAACGCTTGTAGATGAACTACCAGAAGTAGAAGATGCGACTACGCTTCAAAAGATTGGAAACTTTATTGATTTTGAGGTTGATGGGGTAAGGTTTGCAGAGGACAACTACTTTATGGTGGGTTCAGATTTCTTGAGGGTATTCGATTTTAATTTACTTCAAGGCAACAAAACACAGGTACTAAGCAAACCTAACTCTGTTGTGTTAACAGAAAGAATGGCGAACAGGCTTTTTGGTAAATCGGATGTGGTTGGCCAAACAGTGACAATTGCCTATGTAGGGGAATGTACAATTACTGGTATTGCGGAAAACACGCCCATGAATTCCCACTTACAATTTGATATGCTGATTTCTCCATTAATTGGAGATCAAGAGTGGTGGGAGCCAGATCAAAAGGACTGGAGTAGTTTCAGTGGAGCGAGTTACTTTGTGTTGGCTCCAAATACTGATTTAAACAGCTTCACAGAAAAAGTAAATAAGCTTGCTGGTGAGCGCATGGGCAAAAAATTGGATGAAGTTTACGACTATAGTTTTCAACCGTTACATAATATTCATTTCGGTTCTAAGAGTATAGAAAAAGGATTAGAAGCGAGTAAAGGAGATAAAAGCTACATTATCATTTTTAGGTTTATTGCTATTTTTCTTTTGCTCATAGCATCGGTTAATTATATGAATTTGGCTACTTCTAAAGCAGTTTTTAGGGCGAAAGAAATTGGTATACGTAAGGTGGTTGGAGCAACGAAAAAGCAATTGATTGCTCAATTTTTAGTCGAGTCAATTTTAATTGCTCTACTGGCTTTGTTGATTTCCATTGAGATGATGGATATTACCATGCCGTTTTTCAATCAGCTTACGGGTAAAGAGTTTGAGTTTAGCTGGGCCACTTTAGGTGACTACTTGCCAATGCTCATGACTATTTCTGTTTTAATAGGGCTGGTGTCAGGCATCTATCCTTCATTCTTTATTCTTCGATACATGCCAGTAGAAGCCCTAAAAGGTGAGAATAAAGGAGATTCTTTCTCACTCAGAAAATCTCTAGTCATTTTTCAATTCATCATTTCCATTGTCTTAATCATTACAACATTAGTTGTTCAAAATCAGATGAGTTTCATTCAAGAGAAGGATTTGGGCTTTAATGATGAAAACCTGCTTGTTATCGATATCAGTGGTGGAGAAGTAAGAGAAAAATTCAAAATAATGAGGTCTGAATTTTCAAGAATACCTGGGGTGCAAAGCGTAGGAGTTTCTACAAGAGTACCCGGTGAATGGAAAACTATATTTGAAGTACAGGCTAGTTTTTTAGATAATAAAGGCTCAGCAGGAGATTCTTCTACAGTGTATTACATGGGTTTTGATTATGGAATGAAAGAAACCTTTGGCTTTAGAGTTAAAGAAGGAACATATTTTTCTGGAAACGATCAGGCAGATTCTTTGAAGGTATTGATTAATGAAGAGGCTGTAAAGGCATTTGGCCTTACAAACCCAGTAGGAACTATGATCAATCTAAAAGATAGAGGAATGCGTGTTCCTGTTCAGGTTATTGGAGTTCTCGAAAATTTCAACTTCAAATCAATTCATAATAAAGTAGAGCCCATCATCATAGGGGCTTGGAATAACCCTTCAGGTTTGGTCGACTATTTCACACTTAAGGTTACAGGTAATTTGGCCAGTGTGATTGAAAAGGCTACCCTAATTCATGAAAAATTTGACAAAGAAACTGCCATTGAATATCATTTATTAGAGAATCAGAGAGCGGCTTTTTACAAAAAGGAGTCACAGGCGAATGCGATTTTCAAACTAGGAGCAGGCTTGAGTGTTTTCGTTGCTTGCTTAGGTCTGTTCGGCCTGACTTCGTTTTCGGTTCAAAAAAGAATTAAGGAAATAGGCATAAGAAAAGTGTTAGGAGCCAGCCATTGGAGTCTGTTTTATATGCTCTCTACATCCTTTATTAGGCAAGTTATGCTAGCCTTTTTAATTGCTAGCCCCATAGCCTATATACTAATGAACAATTGGTTGCAGAAATTTGCCTATAGAATAGATGTTGGTTTAGGAGTATTTCTAACCGCAGGTTTGGCAGCAGTTATTGTTGCCTTAATTACTGTGAGTTATAGGTCGGTCATAGCCGCTAACTCTAATCCAGTTAAAGCATTAAAAAGCGAATAAAGTAAACTCAAAAACAACACACCATGCTCAAAAACTATTTTAAAATTGCCTTTCGTACCCTTGCCAGAAGTAAGGGCTACGCCTTTATCAATATCCTTGGCTTGGCCATTGGTATTACAGGAGCCACACTTTTACTCACCTATGTAAAAGATGAAACTTCCTTTGATCAGTTCCACAGTAAAGCAGATGATATTGCACGCATTATTGTTGTGGATAAAACAGGAGAAGCACCAAGAAAATTTGCCTCAAATGCAGCGATTTTTGCATCAACTTTGGTTGAAGAATTGCCAGAGGTAACCAACGCCACCACCTTATTTATGCGAGGTGGTCATATGAATTTCACGATTGATGGAGTTCGATTTGCCCAACGGAACTACTTCATTACAGACCCTTCATTTTTCGAAGTTTTCGATTTTGAATTTTTAGAAGGAAATAGAGCTACGGCATTGGCTGAGCCCAATTCAGTTGTTCTAAGTGAAAATGAAGCAATTCGCTATTTCGGGAAAACGGATGTACTTGGTGAAATTATTACTTCGCCATTTGCAGGAGACTTTAAAGTAACAGGCATTTCAAAAAACACTCCTGCTAACTCACATATTAAGTTTGATGTGTTGATTTCACAAAACTATTCCGACCCTCAGTGGCAGCAGATGCTCACCAGTTGGGAGCAAATCGGGCCTACATCGTATTTGGTTTTGGCCAAAGGAGCAAACATTGCCGATGTACAAAAGAAAGCCGAAGCATTGGCCAACGAGAGAATGGGAGTGCCTTTTGCCGATATGGTTGATTTTGAACTACAGTCCCTTTCTGATATCCATTTCGAATCGGCTAATATTGAACAAAGCATAGCGCAGACGAGTGGCGACAAAAGTTATATCCTTATTTTCATTTCTATTGCTGTGTTCTTGGTGGTCATCGCTTCGGTTAATTATATGAACTTGGCTACTTCTAGGGCTGTTTTTAGAGCCAAAGAAATTGGAATTAGAAAAGTAGTAGGAGCCGTTAAAAAGCAGTTGGTCACTCAGTTTTTAATGGAATCGTTATTGATTACTACACTCGCACTCATTATTTCAATCGGCCTTACCGATTTGAGCATGCCTTTCTTTAATCAGCTTACGCAAAAGAATTTTGATTTTAGCTGGGCTACTTTAGGGGAATACTTGCCCATGTTACTTGGGCTTACCGCTGTAATTGCTTTGCTCTCTGGGGTTTATCCTTCCTTTTTCATGACCCGTTTTAAAACAGTGGATGTATTGAAGGGAGAACGTAAAGCGAACAGCCCTTTTGCTCTGCGTAAAGTTTTAGTAATTGCTCAGTTTGCCCTCTCCATTATTATGATCATCTCTACCATTGTGGTGACGCAACAAATGAACTATATCAATGACAAGAATCTCGGTTTTCAGGATAATAACTTGGTCGTGATTGATATTAACAACGGGAATGTTAGGGCAAACTTTAAAGCCATGCGTACTGAATTGGCCAATGTGACAGGAGTGGAATCTGTTTCAGTTTCAACTCGCGTACCTGGCGAATGGAAAACCATTAATGAAGTTACCGCTGTTACGAACAATGTAAATCAACAAACGCGCGATTCGGTAGATGTTTTTTACATGGGTTTTGATGAAAACCTAATTGAAACTTTTGGCTTTAAGTTAAAAGATGGGGTCAGTTTTACGGGTGTTGATGCTACAGACAGTACTAAAATATTGCTCAATGAGACAGCTGTAGCCACTTTTGGTTTAGAGAATCCAATAGGGGAAACCATAGAATTGACTTCGCGAGGTAGGAGCCTTCGTGTTCAGGTAATTGGTGTGGTAGAAGATTTTAACTTTCAATCGCTTCACACTAAAGTGGCACCAATTGTTTTGGGTTACTGGAATAACCCAGCAGCTACTATAGATTACTTTACGGTAAAAGCTTCGGGCAATATGGCGAATGTGGTGGCTGGCCTCACAGAGGTGCATAATAAGTTCGATCAAGCTACGGCTATGGAGTCACACTTTTTAGACAGTCAGTTGGCGAACTTTTATCAGGCGGAGCAGCAAGCCAGTGTAATTTACAAGGTAGGGGCTGGGCTCAGTATTTTCGTGGCTTGTTTGGGGCTATTTGGTTTGGCTTCGTTCACCGTTGAAAAACGAATCAAGGAATTGGGCATCCGAAAAGTGTTAGGTGCAAGTCAGTTGAGCTTGTTCTATTTACTTTCATCCACTTTCGCGAAGCAGGTGTTTTTGGCCTTTATCATTGCCAGCCCCTTTGCTTTTTGGATCATGAAAAACTGGCTGAATGGATTCGTCTATCATGTGAACATTAGCCCAATGGCGTTTATTGTGGCGGGATTAATGACCATGGTGATTGCCTTGCTGACTGTGAGCTATAGATCAATTCTAGCCACCAAATCAAACCCTGTAGATGCGTTAAGAAGCGAGTAACAGTAAGCCTTTATATCAAAACAGCCCTTTAATGAAATTCATTAAAGGGCTGTTTTTTTAAGGTCACTTAGGTTGCTGGAAGTTTCTTTCCCTGAGTTTACGAAGGGTCTAGAGCTTAATTATAGTTCCTTCTCCCGAAATTTCGGGATCAGGATAGAAAACCATAAAACAGTTACCATCAGATAATCGAGCAGTTGAATACTAAATGAGTAAATCTATTCTTTTTAATGAAGTTTAGGTTACCAATCTATTGGTCTATAGTCTTTTAAGAATTTACCGCACCAATGTTTTCCAGTGTTAATTCCGTCAAACAAAGGATCTAAAACTCGTGCTGCTCCGTCTACAATGTCCAAGGGCGGTTGAAAATCATGTACTTCTTGTTTCATCTTAGAAAGCTCAGCAGGATCTTCATCAGTCACCCAACCTGTATCTACAGCATTCATATAAATTCCATCCTTCGCAAAATCAGAAGCAGAAGTGTGCGTCATCATGTTCAAGGCAGCTTTGGCCATGTTCGTATGTGGATGTCGGTCTTCTTTGTGGAAACGGTGGAACTTGCCTTCCATGGCCGAAACGTTAATGATGTGCTTCATGCCCGTGTTTTCCTTTCGCATTAAATTTGAAAGTCGATTACACAGAACAAAGGGCGCTACAGCATTTACGAGCTGTACTTCTACCATTTCAGGCGTTTCAATTTGACCCAACTTTAAACGCCAACTGTTGGTCTTTCTTAAGTCAACTTGTTGTAAATCGGCATCTAATTGCCCTTCAGGGAATACTTCTTTAGTAGGAAGCGAATTATCGAAACTGTATGGGATCTGCGATAATTGCGCAGAAGCCCTGATTCCAATCCCCGGTTCTGGCGCATGCCAAGTGACCGAAAGGGCATTGTTCTTCTTGTCTGAAGCACCTGAAGAAAGCGTTCTCAATTCTTGTAAACAGTAATGGTGATCGGCCAAAAGGTCTTTCACATAAGGCGTGAGTTTCTCAATGGGTTTTTCCTCGTTCTCCATCAGGTGATGGTAGAAACCAGAAGGTCTTCTTACGGTTTGTGCCGCGTTATTAATCAGAATATCGAGTCGATCGTATTTCTGCTCAATGTAATTGCAGAAGATCTCTACACTTGGAATATGTCTTAAATCTAAACCGTGAATCTTCAAACGATGTCCCCAGTCGGCATAGTCTGCTTCTTTAGAAAAGCGAATGGCAGAATCAACGGGGAATCGGGTAGTGGCGACCACGGTAGCGCCAGCCCTTAAGAGCATTAAGGTAATGTGATAGCCAATCTTAAGTCTGGAACCAGTAACCAAGGCTACTTGGCCGGTAAGGTCTGCGGTTTGAAATCTTTTGGCATAATTGAAGTCACCACAATCTTTGCACATGGCATCGTAGAAATGGTGTACTTTGGTATAGACCGCTTTGCACACGTAGCAGTTTCTTGGCGATTCTAGTTCTGGGGTATCCAGCTTTTCTGGTTCAACCAAAGAAATGAGTTTTGGTGCTTCAAAAACAATTTGCTCTCTCGCACTTCTAATCCCAGTGGTTTTTCGAGCGTGTTTATCGCGCTCAATCATTTTACGCTTGGCGGCTTTTTTAGCGTCTTTTCTGCGCCTTGCAAATTCTTCTCGGTCGGGACGGGTCAATTTTCCAGCCGCCATAAATAAGGCCACTCGTTGTTCCTCAGGCATTTCAAAGAGTTGGTTGGTATCGCCAATAAGGCGTTCCATTACTTCAATACAGCGTTGTATTTCTTCCTGACTTAGCTGTTTATCGGCCTCTTCTTTCATAAAACAAAGGATTGAAAATTATGGCTGCAAAGGTATACATTAAACCTGATTTCAACTTTATAAATGAATTAACTCACTGAAGCGCTACGGATGAAATTCTAAAAATTTACGTCCTTGTGTAAGAAATCCATTGCCTGTTGGTACTAGTAATTTGAGAATAAGGCAAAATGACGGAAAACGAAATCAATCACATTTTTCAAACCTGGTTAAAGCAGCACAAAGCTTTACTATTTAAAATAGTGAGGTCCTATGCCTTTAACGAAGAAGACAGAGATGATCTTTTTCAAGAAATCGCGATTCAGGTTTGGAGGTCTGTGGCGAGTTTTAAGCAACAATCAGCGGTAACCACTTGGCTCTATCGTGTAGCGCTAAACACGGCCATTAAATGGACTACCAAGGAGCGAAAGCACCAAGATAGACATGAGTCGATTGATGTTAGTCAGCACATCATTGAAAGTCATCAACCACCAGACGATCGGCTGGCTTGGTTGTATGAGGAAATTGCCCAACTCAATGAGGTAGATCGTTCACTCACCCTCTTATTATTGGATGGGTTCAGCTATAAAGAGATGTCCAAGATTTTGGGAATTTCTGAAAGCAACGTAGGAGTGAAGATCAACCGAATCAAAAAACATTTAACAACGAAATCAGAAAAATCATGATTGCCATGGAATTTAAGGAAATGAAAAAAATATGGGATACGCAGAACGATGAAGCGCTTTATGTCATTAATGAAGATGCACTGCACAGAAGAATTAAAGCGAAGAAAATGGGCACAAAAAGGAAGACCAGTTTCTCAGAAGTTCTACTTATTGCCTCTAACCTTTGTGCGGGAGGCGTGGTAATTATATCGCACTTACTGAAAAATAGTGGCAATGTAGCTGCGCTTACTATGGGAGCTATGATGATGATTGTTGGCATCTATATATTGTTTCTTCGTTCGCAAAGAATCAAAAGAGATCAGCAAACGGATGTTTCTATTTTAGGAGATTTAGAGAATGCAATCGAGAACATCAATTATCGAATTAAGCTTTCTCAATCCATGATTTGGTTCTGCTTGATTGTGATTGCACTCACTATGTATACTGTACTCAATAGCGATCAATCTGTGTTTAACATTGTCATGATCTCGGCTTTCTTTATTGTAGGCTTTATTATGAGCCGTTGGGAACACAAGCGATTTAACCTCGGAAAAAAGAAGCAACTGCTAGACCTAAAGGAAAAACTGATCAACGAATTCGAGATGTAATCTCAATCACTCTACAAATAAAATGGCTTCTCTATTGAATAGGGAAGCCATTTTTTTGAGCATTGAGATAGATGAAGCTTGTAAAACCCTATGCTCAATTTACAAACTCATTTTTTCAATCTTTAAGTGGTTTTGTAGCGTTGGTTTTTTTGATAAAAATCACTGAATCAAAACCTTTCGTAAGTTGAATTTCATAGACATCCTGTTTCGTCTCTTCTCTGTATCCGATAAGTCTTGTTGAACCGATTATGTCATCGGTATTCAATTTCTTTTTGAATGTTGAAATATCAAGATAAAAAGCATTTCCATATGAGGCCAGTAAATTTTCCCAGAGTGAAACTTCGAGTGATTGGAGGTCAGACTGTTTAAGAATTTCCCGATAGTTATGATCGCTATTGATGAGTCTTTCAGCAATAAATGAATATTGCCCTTCTAAAGTTGTAAGTGCAATTGAATGATAATCATCTCCAAATTCTTGCTTTAAATCTCTACCCATAATTCCGATCTCGTTGTCCACAATAATCTCATTTGAAATATGTGCATTATGAGCCCAGACAATTATTTTTTTATTCTTGTTTTTGGCTAAATAGGAGATTCTATCAGCCATTATTTCATCTCTGGTTTGAATTGGCTTTTTGTTTTTCATATTTACATAGTTGATGAAAGTACTCTTTCCATTGAAAAGAATCTCCTTTAAGGGATTGGTTAGAGTTTCGGTGGTTTCTAAATACTTTTCTATCGACATAATGTTATGGTAAATAGCAACGCTTGTTTTTAACTTAGCCGTAGTGCCTTTGGCAATATTTGACTTTAAGTCTGCAAGGAGCTTTTCCAATTTTTTATCATTGACTAGCCCTATATGATCAGTCAAAAGTTCATAGAAAACCCAAAACGAATCGTCAGAACCTTTAAACTCGATGTCATAATTGAATCGATTATCCTTATACCATTCAAGAAAGGATTTCATCTCTTGCGTCTGGTAAATTGAAAATAAATGCTTTTTCATTAAGCTATCCAATGGGCTTTTTGATAATTCTTTATTCAAAATTTCGATATCATCGTATGGGCTTTCTAAAACCACGAGGTTAAACCCTTTCTCTTCAATTAGTCTTTTTGTGATAATCTCTCTGAGGCGATAAAATTCAGAAGTGCCGTGAGTACTTTCACCAATGGCAACTATTCTTTTGTCGGCCAAAGACTCTATTAATCCATTCAGGCTTAAGCTGAAAGTATCTTCCGTTGTTAAATCGATTGGCGTTGATGCTTGATCTAATGCAGTACTGAGTATGTCTTTATTAAAATCTTTCAAAAACAGTTTTGGTGTTTCTTCCAGTGTTTCAACATTTTCTCCATCTATTGTAACTCTAAAATCATCGAACCAAGCAGTTCCAGTTCCACTTAATATACCTGCAACGTATATTGATTGGGCTGAAGAGGGCAATGGCAATTTTATAGCATATTCCTTCCAATCCTTGGTTCCTTTAATTTTTAAGTTTTGCATACTTTTTAAGCCCAATGAACCAGTAGCGCCTTCTATTCGCATGAAAAGGCCGACATATCCCTTCACGTTTTCATGCTTTATGCGACCTGTAAGGGTAATTGTATCACCAACATAATTTACAGGAATTCGATAAGTAACAGTTCCGAATTTTCCTTTTTGGTCTGAAACTACTTTGACAGCATATTTTTCATTCCCCACGTTTTCTCTTGATACAGTTTTGAAATCACCCCATTTGACCCAACCATTAGGTAGGGTTTGGTTTATAGAATCATATTCGTCAAAACCTAAATTGTACTTGTCTTGATTTTGAGCGTAAACGATGGATGGGGAAGTGAAAATTGTTAAACAGAGTAGACACAACTTTAAATGTTTCATAGGCTTTATGCTTGCTTCATAGGTTTGCTACCTCGCGCTTCATTCGCGCTAAGTTTTGTATAGGTACTCAAAAAGTGTTATTCAATCTTTAGTACGTATTATAAAACATGTTAAAACGAATTATTACTGATACACTAGTGTGTGGTCATGATGTGGGGAACACAAGCGCTTTAATCTTGGGAAAAGGAAACAACTGTTAGACCTAAAGGAAAAGTTGATCAACGAATTTGAGATGTAATCTCAATCTTTCTATAAATAAAAAAGGCTTCTCTATTGAATAGGGAAGCCATTTTTTGTGATTACGGACTATTTGAAAACTTACACTGAAAGGGTTGATATGTTTTGTATCCAGCCCCTTCAGGGCTTTTGAAGGAAGTAGATTGTACTTGTCGAAGGGTTACACCCTTCGTTTAGTTATTACGCCCCTTCAGGGCTAATAGGTAGCGTGATTTCTATTTTAGACTAGATACTGTTACATCACAAAAAGGCCCTAACTGGGCGAGATATCATAGGAATGGGTACAACCCATTCCATATGTCCAATGTAAAGTTACTAAGCCCTGAAGGGGCGTAATAACTTCTTGTATTAAGAAAGGATGATGAGTTAAACCAGATTATCCTTAAAGAACTTGATTGTTCTTGACCAAGCTAGAGTAGCAGCAGCTTCGTCATAGCGCGGAGTGGTATTATTATGGAAGCCATGATTTACCTCTGGATAGATAAATACTTCATACTTTACGTTATTGGCCTTTAGTACTTCCTCGTAAGCAGGCCACCCCGCATTCACTCGGGTATCTAAACCGGCATATTGTAACATCAAAGGAGCCTTAACTTTGGCGGCATCTTCTGCCGAAGGCTGACCACCATAGAAAGGAACGGAAGCCGATAAGGTAGGTACTTTAACCGCCATCATATTGGCAATCCAACCACCAAAACAGAAACCAACCACGCCTATTTTACCATTACAATCGGGGTGATTGCGTAAATACTCATAAGCAGCAATGAAATCCTCTAGCATCTCATTTCTATCACGCTTGCTTTGCATGGCCCTTCCCTCATCGTCATTGCCAGGATAACCACCGAGTGGAGTGAGTGCATCGGGTGCTAAAGTAATAAAACCATCTACTGCTGCTCTGCGCCCTACATCTTCGATATAAGGATTTAACCCACGGTTTTCATGCACCACAACTATCCCCGGTAGTTTACCGCTCGAATTGTTGGGTTTAGATAACAAACCTTTGATGGTGCCTCCACCTTTTGGCGAATTATAATTGATATAATCTGAACTAATTCTTTCATCGTTTGGGGCTACCAACATGGTGTCTTTATAATTGGGCATCATAAAGCTCATGAGGGAACCAACGGTTATTCCACCAACCGCATAAATAGAAAGCCTTTCCATAAAAGCTCTTCGGTCAATTTTACTATGGGCATAGTCATCGTACAGATCAAAAATTTCTGGATTGACTTCTTCTTTGGTTAGCTTTTTCATGTGAGTATAGATTTGGTGGGTTTAACTTATTGATTGACTGTTCAATATAGCAGAAAGTTTAAGGCGAGACAAGGGATATTGTGTGGTGAAGAACATAAAACGTTCATCAAAAAGGCTTTAATCAACTCGAATTTAAACGCTATCTTCATTCCGAATAAAGACCTAAATGATGAAGAAACTAACAGCCATACTTTTCCTTACTTTCTTAAGCATTAACCTTTTTGCCCAAAAGACTGAGGTTGAAAAGTCCTATACTAAAGAAATTAAGAACCTTACTTTAGAAAAGCAGCTTGAAAAGGCTTTCCAAGTGATAGATGAGCTTGAACCTCAATCTCAAAGTGATTTGGTGTTACTTACAGAAATTGAAGCACCTCCGTTTAAGGAAACCAAACGTGCCTTAAAGTATAAGGAGATGCTTGAAGAAGCCGGTGCTGATCGGGTGTGGATTGATGAAGTCGGGAATGTATTGGCTTTAAAGAAAGGTACTAAAGGAGGAAGAACTGTCGCTCTAGATGCGCATTTAGATACGGTTTTTCCTGAGGGAACTGATGTAAAAGTAAAATACAAAGGCGATACTATGTGCGCCCCCGGAATTGGAGACGATACCCGAGGTTTGGTCGTAGTACTAACGACCTTAAGGGCTTTGAACAAGGCTGAAATTCAAACTGAAGCCGACTTGCTTTTTGTAGGCACTGTGGGCGAAGAAGGCTTGGGCGATTTAAGAGGTGTTCGTCATTTATTTGAGTCAGGCGAAGTTAAAATTGACTCATGGATTTCGATTGATGGAGGTTCTATCGGTCGTGTCAATAACCAAGCTTTGGGGTCTAAAAGGTACAAGGCTATTTTTAAAGGGCCGGGTGGGCATTCTTGGGGTGCTTTTGGTTTGGGGAATCCACATCATGCTATTGGAAAAGCGATTGATTACTTTACACAAGATGCTTCTAAATTTACAGCAGAAGGGTCAAGAACTAGCTTTAATGTGGGTCGAATGGGCGGAGGAACTTCTGTCAACTCTATTCCTTTTGAGTCATGGATGGAAGTAGATATGCGTTCTGTAAGCCCAGATCGTTTAAATCAAATTGACAAAATCTTTAAGGACGCCATGAACCGTGCGTTGGTAGATTATAACAACAGCGGCATTAAAGGCGAGAAACTTACTTTAGTGCTTGAGCAAATAGGAGATAGGCCAAGTGGCGAATTGGCGACAAGCCTTGCTTTGGTGCAGCGTTCCATGGCAGCTACTGAGTATTTTGGTGAAGAACCTTCATTAACCAGAGGTTCTACCAACTCTAATATTCCTATATCCTTGGGCATTCCTGCGGTTACCTTGGGACGTGGTGGTTTAGGATCAGACGGGCATTCATTGACAGAATGGTGGTTAAACAAAAATGGCGCTGATGCTATTAAATTGGCTTTATTGGTCACTGTAGCCGAAGCTGGTTTAGATAAAAATAGAAAGATTAGTAATAAGTGATTACTATACAGAATTGATTATTTGAGTTTAATTGAATCAATCATTTTGACAAAATCACGCTCTACAGTTTTATAATATGATGTTGTAGAAGCACAGCTTATTATGAAAAGCTTATCGCCTTTTATGAAAACTGTGCTCATTGATTGGAATTCAATGTTCATATCAGAGTATTTGAAAAGTATATATTTTGCATCGTGGGTATCAACAACTCTTTCACCTTTTTCTATCATTTTATAATTATCAAATGCCTCAGGAAATGCATCTTCAACATACTCTTTCCAAAGTTCATTTAAGTCCCTCCCTCTTGTAACTGACTCAGTAATTGAAATGACTCCCCTTAAACTGCTATTTGCATATTTTTTCAGACTCAACTCACCCTCCTCACTTTTATTGACCCATTGCGCAGCTGGAATTATAGATAACGTTTCGGAACCATTCCATATGGGTTCTTGGAAAGCTAATAATGCGTTTAGTATTGCTATTTGAATTATTGTCGAAATCATAGGTTCTTATTTTACGGTTGATGATTATTTATCTAAATAAAAGTATTTTCATTTTAACCCACTTGCAGTGTGTGGATTGCTCAATAAAAGCTTAAAAACTTCCCAGCGCTTTTCTGGCTGGTCAGCCGTTCCGCCTTGTTTCTCAATATAACTCGCAACTAAGTCTCTACCGAGGTTATAATTGATTACATAACTTCTGTATTGGTCGAAAAAGCGGGTGCGTTGCAAAGCACGGTCAGGTTCGTAGAGTAAGTATTTCTCAAGCCATTTGGCGGCTTCTTCTCTACTGATTTCTTTGTTCAAGTACTTTCTGGCCGCTTCGTTTCCTGCATAGTCTAGCTTAGAACGTAACTCTTGAATTTCATAATACTGTTCTGCTTTGTTGGGGTCAATTCCCGCCAAAGGAAAAAGTACTTCCTTCTCAAACTTGATTCTTTCTGCACCCGGAAAAGCCACGTTAATGCCGTAGTTGGCACTTCCTTCCGCAATAAGCGACTGAGGAGAAAAAAGTGGGTACACCGAAAACTCTTTCCAGCCTTTTCCATTCACTAAGTTTTGCTCTAGCAAAGCGTTAAAAACATGATGCCCAGGGTAACCTTCATGACAAGCCAAATCGATCGCCCTTTCAATATAAATAGGGAAATCGGTGTTCAACTGAATTAAACTTTGGCTGTTGCCCTGATAGTAATTGTAACCCGACCAAGATTTATCGTTCACATATTCTAAAGCAAAGTTTTCGTTTTCGGGTAGGTTGAAATGCAAATCGGTGCGTTTTCTAGCTTCTGTAATGGCGGCCCTGAACACAGCGTCTAATTTATCTTTCGGGATCACAAACTGACTCGCATAAGCTGCGTATCGTTCTGAAATAGAGCCTTCTCCACTAAGCGCATGGTCAAGATCGTTTAACAAACTGTCAAAATGCGATAGCTCATAATGAGGCGGTTCGGCATCGTATAATAATTTTGCTTCCTCATCGAAAGAGAATGATTTTCCAGCCATCATTTCTACTTTGGTTTTCACAGCCGTCAACTGCTTTTTCATCATGTTCAAGCGCGACTGCTCAAGCTCAGTAAAACCGTCACCGTTCACCAATGCTAGCTGATTGAGTAGGGCAGAAGCCCTTTCTATAAAGTCTTGCGAAGGAAGTGTCTCAAGTTTTTCACCCGTTGGTTTCCATTCCTCAGGCCCATAATAAGCATCGACAAAGTCTGAATCGTATTGGCCAATTTCTAATACTAACTTGACATAGGCTTCAGAAATTGAATTCATTTCTACGGTAGATTCAGTGGGTTTTCCGCAAGAAAGGCAGAAGAAAATGAATAGGGTAAATAATAAGGCTGGCTTTTTCATGGCTTCAAGTATTATGAGGAAACTCAAATGTAAGTGATTTGTAAATTGGTTTAAAATGGGCCATTAAAAAAGCGCCTTATGCTGTAAATCCAACATAAGGCGCTCCTTAAAATTTGAAGTGTGCTAAACTTTGAAGGTTTTCCATTTTCCTTTTTTGAACCAATACCACGACACCGCAGCAATCAAGGTTTCGGAAAGGGTAATGGCTAAATAAACGCCTAATGGCCCCCAGCCAAGAATAAGTGCAGCGACATAAGCTACTGGAATTTGGAACAACCAGAAGCAGAAGAAGTTAATTACCGTTGGCACTTTGGTATTTCCTGCTCCATTGAAGGATTGCGTGAGCACCATACCATAGGCATAGAAAACATAGCCAGCCGCAATCACCTGTAAACTCAAGGCTCCAGCTTCTACTACGGCAATATCACCTTTAAACCAACCCACAATGGTTTTGGCAAATAGCAGGTAGATTACAGAAATACTCACCATAAAAATGGCATTGTACTTTGCTGTTGTCCATACCGATTTCTCGGCCCTGTCGGGTTGGCCTGCGCCTAAGTTTTGCCCAACCAGTGTAGCAGCAGCATTACTCATTCCCCAAGCGGGCATCATGGTAAACATCATTACACGGATGGAAATGCCGTAACCCGCCAATACATCGCTGCCAAATTCAGAAATAATCCTGGTGAGAATAACCCAAGAGGAAGTTCCAATAATGAACTGACCAATGCCTCCTAAAGAAACCTTGATCAATCCCCACATGATTTTGCCTCGGAATACTAAATCCTTAAGCCCGACTTTAATCCGACTTCCTCCCATAAAGAGCACCACAAGCTGGCCGATTACTGCTACTCCACGACCAATATTGGTAGCAATGGCAGCACCTTCCACGCCATAAGCTGGAATAGGGCCAAAACCGAAAATGAACATTGGGTCGAGAATAATATTGATGCCGTTGGAAAGCACTAAAGTCCACATGGCGATAGAGGCATTGCCTGCACCACGGAAAACTGCATTGATTAAGAATAGGAGTACAACCGTAATATTTCCCCCAATCATAATTTGGGTATAACGATAGCCTTCTTCAATTAAATCAGGTTCTCCACCCATTAAACCAAGAATTTCCTTGGGATAAATAATACCGAAAACACCAATCACGGTAGCGATAATTGTACCTAGAAATATGGCTTGAACTGCAGTTTTAGAAGCACCTTCCATGTCCTTTTCGCCAGTTCTACGCGCTACAACAGCGGTGGCGGCCATACTCAAGCCAATCGCTAAGGCATATACCAAGGTGATTACGGATTCTGTGAGTACCACTGTGGCAATGGCGTTGGTGCTTACCTGCGACACAAAAATCATGTCGACCAAAGCGAAAGTAGATTCCATCAGCATTTCCAAAATCATTGGAATGGAAAGCATAAAGATGGCTTTGCGAATGCTACCAGTAGTGAAGTCCTCTTCTTTACCGGTAATGGCTATTTTAAAATAGCGTATAAACTTCTTGATAGAAGATTTTGAAAAATCTGTCATTGTTGTCTTGAAAAAAGTAATGTAAAAATATGAGTAATAGGGGGACGAGCTATTTTACTTGCTCGCTTCTGCGACCAGTGCACTGACGGCTACTATGGTAAACACAATTCTCATAACTTCATGATGACGCAAATGTGTAAGTTTTTTTTCTTTTTACAAAATCCCGATGTAGTCTTTAATTAATTTTTTTAGACCCATCAATTCTGAAGTGTCGGAACTTCCCCAAAGGGGAGGGCTTTGCTTCATTATTTTAAAGATTCTTGACTCTGTAATAATTAGCTGATTAAGAATTAAGCGTATTTTTCAAGTAAGATTTCTTTGAGCGATACCATTCCAATAGTTGCTTTTTCTTGAATAAAATGGTGGTTTGATCTACGGCTAATTTCTGGCTGATGTGGGTCTACAATAAATATAGGCACATGATTGCCTACATAATGTACTAAACTAGCAGCAGGGTATACCACAAGTGAAGTTCCCACAATCACAAGAATATCGGCTTGTTGGGTAAGATCCGCTGCGATATCCATCATGGGAACAGCTTCTCCAAACCAAACAATATTAGGACGCAATTGATGTCCTTTTTCACAAAGATCTCCGAGTTTAAGTTCCCAATGGTCCATCTCATAAACCAATGATTCATCTACCACGCTACGGCTCTGAAAAAGCTGACCGTGCAAGTGAATCACTTGACTTGAGCCTGCCTGTTCATGAAAATTATCCACGTTTTGGGTGATGATGCTCACCTCGAAATGAGCTTCTAATTCTTTTAGAATTTCATGTGCTTTGTTGGGTTTAGCCTCTAAGGCTTGCTTTCTGCGTTGGTTGTAAAACTCCAATACCAATTCCGGGTTGCTTTGCCAACCTTCTGGTGTGGCTACTTCGGTTACGGAATGACCTTCCCAAAGTCCATCTGCATCGCGAAAGGTTTTTAAACCACTTTCGGCACTTATACCTGCCCCAGAAAGTACAACTAGCTTTTTCATAGAAATAACTTAACTTTAATCATTCTGAACTTCAAAGTAATATTTTTTCTTCTATGAGAGCCATAAAACTTGCTGCAACTTATCTTATTATTCTTTCTGTTTTTTCCTGTAGTACCGACAAAAAGGAAACCTTATTGGAAGATCAGCCATTGGTCAAAACCATCGAGGTGACTAAATTTCCTGTAACTATCGACTTAAGGTCGAACCTCGATTCTGTTCATATTTCCAATCCACTGTATAAAATAAGGAAAATGATCAGCACGAAAGACCACTTGGTTTTTATGAATTCAGAAGAACCTTTGTTTTCTGTTTACGATGCTTTAACGGCAAAATATGTGGGGAACTTCGGGTTTGCTGGAAAGGGGCCGCTTGATTTAGAATTTGACGGAATCAATGCCAGTAGTTTTAAGAGTTATCGCGATAACTTTTTGATTACGGATATGTCTCGAATTAGAGTCTTATCGATAGATCAAAAAAAAGGATCACAATTATTGACAGACAATGATGTGAAGGTTTTGAAAAATGCAAAAAAGGCGGCTGATGCGGGCTTTTTCAATAATGCCTTTTTAGCCAACGATAATATGATTTTCACGACAGATATGTTTACAAAGAAGCATTTTGTTTATATCGACTTAGAAACTGGTGAGCAAGGCGATACAATTGATTTTCCGGATTTTCATCCAGAAATACCCTATACGGCTTATCATCATTTGTATACAAGTCGTACTTCACCAAGCCTTGATAAAGGGAGGTTTGTATTGGCCTATGGGCGTTTTCCAGTCTTGAGAGTTTATGATTTGAAGAAAGGCAGCTATACCCAGATCAATGTGAAACCTGAGAACAAGCAAAAAACAGATATTCAGGCAGACGCACAGGGCAAAAGTATTCAGGGTATAGGCCTATTTACATATTATGAAAATATAGTAGTTAGTGAAAAGTTTATATATGCCAAATACCAAGAGGGCAGTTTTGAAAGAAAGGTGAATGGTGAGTATGAATCACTGAACCATACTGGTGCAGAGATTCATGTGTTTGACTGGAATGGAAACCCAGTTAAAAAATTACTACTTCCGGATTGGGTGAATCCTTACACGATTACCCAAAATGATGAATTCATTTACTTCTTCCACCCAGAAAACGAGAACTATTTGTACAGGAAATCAATGAAGGATTAAATATTAAGCTCTTTTCTGTTCTCTTCTAACACTTTGATAATAAATTCAATGTGTTCGGTGAGGTCAACTCCTAAGAGTTCCACGCCTTTTTCGATTTCATCACGCTCTACTTTGGCCGCAAAGCTTTTCTGCTTGAGCTTTTTCTTTACTGATTTAACTGTTAAACCCTCAATGCTTTCTGGCCGAACTTGGCAACATGCAATGGTAAAGCCTGTCAGTTCATCGCAGGCGAGTAAGGCTTTGTCCAGCTTGGTTTCATATTCTACACCCCATTTGGTGTAGTGGGCAGAAATGGCATGAGCGATTTTCTCTTCACCCATTTCCCTAAGCATACTTACAATTCGATTGGGGTGTTCTTCGGGGTAAGTCTCATAATCGGCATCATGGAGCATGCCTGTTATAGCCCATTCCTCAGAATCTTCTCCAAAATGCTTTCCGTAAGCTTCCATTACCAATTCTACACTTCGGGCATGACGCAAAAGGCTGTCGCTTTTGGTCATTGATGTTAGAATGTTTCGTGCTTCGTCTCTCGTCATAGGGTCAAAATACGAGCAAAAGCCTGATTTTAAAAATAGTAGAGTTGATTGATATAGGTGGGGTGGAAGAAATGAGTGTATTCGGAGCAATAGGGTCAGCAATACAGATTTTAAACCGAGTGATTCGATAAATATTGCTCTTTAACTTAATCGGATACGGTCATTATAGATTTATTTTATAATGATATTTTTATTCAAAACATTATTTTACTGTGATGTATTAGTTTTACGAGTTACAGATGGTGCTTTATATAATTGAGAAAAAGCGTCAACAAATGCTCTTGCTAGATGTTTACAGATATGATCAAAAAAACGCCTAAAGAAATAACTGAACTAATAGAAAATGACTATCGCAATATTGTAGGAGTGGTTGCTTTAAAAGGCAATGAAACCATTTATGAGAATTACTTTCATGGGTATTGCCAAACTGAGATGATACACATTGCATCAGTTACCAAAAGTGTAGTATCCATTCTTATAGGAATTGCAATTGATAAGGGCTTAATCAAAAGTGTAGAACAGAATGCTTTAGATTTTTTTCCGGAGTATCAAGTAAAAAGGAGAGAGCAGACAATACAGAAAGTAACTGTAAAACATTTGTTAACCATGACAGCTCCCTACAAATTTAAAGCGGAACCTTAGACAAAAGTATATTCAAGTGAAGATTGGACAAAGGAGGTGCTGGATCTTTTGGGAGGGAAAACGCTGAATGGAAACTTCAAATATACAACCATAGGGCTGCAGGTTCTATCTGGAATTCTCGTAAAAGCAACAGGGTGTTCGGTACTTAATTTTGCTAATGAAAGCCTATTTAAACCATTAGGGATTAAAGGCCCCAACAATTTAAGAATACATAATAAACAAGAGTACTTTGATTTTCTTAAAGGAAAGCATGTTTGTGGCTGGGTAATAGATCCAAACGGAACGAATACATCGGGCTGGGGATTAACTTTGACCACTAGGGATTTAGCAAAAATTGGACAGTTATATTTAAACAAAGGCAGATGGAATGATCAACAAATTCTTTCTTCAAAATGGATTGAAGAAAGCACTAAAGTACATAGTAACTATGGATCATTATCATATGGTTATCTGTGGTGGATAATTGATGATCAGAAGAGTAATTGCTTTGCGGCAATTGGTGATGGAGGAAATATAATTTACGTAGATTCTGACAAGAAAATAGTGATTGTCATTGCTTCTCAGTTTATGCCAAGAGCAAAAGACAGAATTACGCTGATAAGAGAGTATATATTGCCGCTATTATAGCTTTGATGAGTATGCCGTTTCGAAATAGATGGACCATTAAATTGGAGAAATGGTCAATCAAAGGAACCTCTACTTAATCACATTTACCCAATCATCTGGAGTAATATTATGAAAACCATTCATACCCATACCCATAGCAGCCTGAATATTTTCGAGCTTATCATCAATGAATAAAGTACGTGAAGCATCCAATTGATGATCATTTAATATGGGTTGCCAAGCACCTAAATTAGGTTTTCTTTCTCCCACTTCCTGAGAAAAGTAGACTTGTGTGAAGTACCTATGGAAAGGTTTATGAGGCGAAATTAAATCTACAAGTTTAAGGAAGAATCTTGTATGAATTTCATTTGTATTGCTCATTACAAAAAGCTTATAAGTTTTTGAAAGCTCTTCAAGCTTCTGAAGTCTGTGTAATGGAATTTGTCCGAGCATAGCATTCCAAGCACCATCCAAAATGTTATCTTCAGAAAATACATTTAATGATTCTCTTAAATGCGCCCTGAAAGTGGGGTCATCAATATGGCCAGTTTCATAAAGCTTAAAAAATTCTGCCGTTTTCGATAGCTCAAGTACTTCATTTTCAGGCATGCCAGAAATTTGGGCAAAGGCTTTAATGGTAGCTGCTTCATCCAGATTAATGATTACCCCTCCTAAGTCGAAAATAATTGCGTCAATATTGCTTAAATCTGGCGTCATGTTTTGTTGTTTAATTAATCGCAAATATGTAACATTGCACTCCCAAAATCAAAGGGTTTAAAGCACAATGTAGCTTGTTCGTTTTTCAGAATGGCTTCAGTATAAGACCAGCCGCTTTAAATAAGATCTTGGGCCTATAACTCAGCTGGTTAGAGTATCTGACTCATAATCAGAAAGTCCCTGGTTCGAGCCCAGGTGGGCCCACTTGAAAATCAGACAGTTACGAAAGTGACTGTCTTTTTTTATGCCATACTTGCGTGCTTTTTGCGTTCTTTTTTCAAATCTAAAACCGCTAATACTCACCCCAATCCACCTTTTCAGTTTTCCACCTGAGTTCTAAATCAGGTTCTTGAGTGCTTATAACATCAGGAATAGATGCTAATAAATGGACTCCCAGTGAAGTATTCAGATTGCGATTTCAGGTGGGTTTTAAAAATCAAAAATCGATTATCTCTCTTTGATCGATTCCTAATGCCCTTTGAATTTTGATGAGTGTTGTCAATGTCGGATTAAGTTGTCCTCTTTCAATTCTACTTATGGAGCTAATCGCGACACCAGAAGCCAGAGCTAAACCCTCTTGGCTGAAATCATTCTTATGTCGAAGTATTCTGAGATGCTTTCCGTATGCTTTTAGTAATTCTTCCTCTTTGTCAAAATCCATACTCAAACTTCCACAGAAGGAAATAATATTTTATAAGCATATTTGCTCATTTTATAAGCATGTATGCTTTTTTTTATTTATCTTAGGCCTTTAAAAGCTTAGGAAAATGAATCGAAAACTATCAACAAAACTATTATTAAGCATCGTGATATTGATCTCAGTAACATCAATATCATTGCATGGTCAAACTGCCTCAGAAATCTTTGAAATGGACAGAGGTCAAAGAAATGAGGAGAGTAAAAAAGGAGTCATCAAGGCGTTTCTTGAAGTCTGTATGAATTCGGGTGATGCAACAAGCAGTATTTGCACTGAGGCTGTTAATATTATATATGAAGCTAAAACCATTGAAGAGCTTTATGAACTTGGGATAAAAGAAGATCAATCATTTAAAGATGCGCTCGCGAGTAGAAATCAATTCGACATAAGGAAAAAAAGACAAGAAATAGCGAATAATGCTGAGAGTATTAAGCAGGAGATATTCAACCTAAAGGGTGAGTACAAGGCTATAGGCGAAATAACTCTCTATAGCTCACAATATGACTTTGAAAATGAACTACTAAAATTTAAACCGAGAGTTCAGGAGGGAGGAAGCGGTATAGAAATTAAAATTCTTCATCCTAAAAGCGAAGAAACATATGAAGCTGAAATCAAAATACCTGTGAATAAAGCGGAAGAACTCTTCAATAATACCTACAATAGTATTTCTGGGCTTTGGATTCTAACATATACGAACGCTACACAAAAATCCACTTCAACGGTTAAGGCTGAAGTCAAAAAAATGGAACTGGTTGACTTAAAGACAGGAAATATTATCTGGGAAAGCGAGTATTGAACCTATTCTTAGCGCACAATGCTTTTCTAATTTTCAAGAATTCGGTAGCTTCCATGATTAAATAAACATCATGGAAGTTATTTGTTTAGAGGAAGAGGCTTTTTTCGAATTGATTGATCGTGTCGTTGACCGCCTCTCAGGTATAAGCCAAGAAGCCCCTAAGTGGGTCAATCAAGACGAGGCAATGACGCTTCTAAATATTAAGTCCCCTACCACGCTTCAGGAATATCGGAACAATGGAGAAATCCGTTTCACTCAACCTCGAAAAAGAGTGATCCTCTATGATCGGGATAGCATCAATGAATTTTTAGAAAAACACGCAAAAGACACTTTCTGATATGGCACAAATGAACGAACAAGAAGAGCAATTAAAAGATCAGAAGTATCTTGATGGGTTCAATATTGGTTATCAATTGCAAAAGAAAACGGAGGATAAATCACTTTCTAAAGAGGATTCTAGGTTAATTCAATCTATGATTAAAGCCCTGAAGAAATCAAAAAGTGATAATGACAAAATTCAAGGGATGCTTGATGGTCGTCTTCAAAGAGTTAAAGATAAAGAGCTTCGAAAGGACAAAGATAGAAGTAAAACTAAATCAAGAGGACATGAACGTTAAATCACAATTCATTCCTCTCGCCTTTCAAGTGTTAGATGCCTTTTAAATGTCATTAAAAGGTTCAGTCAAGGGTGGTGAGGTACGAGCCATTTATATACCCTTGACGGGTTCTTTAATGACGTTATCTTTGCAACTCACTAGAAGGGGGAGAATACCTATTCCAACCCTTTCTCACGCAATGGATTTGGATCAGCCCTACTAGACAAAACAGTGTCCTCATAATAGGGCATTTTCTTGAACTGAAGAGGCTTTAGACCTTTAACCCTAACCAAAATATCATCACTATCTCTTAATTGAAGCGCTGATTGCATGGGTATCTCATAATTTTCGGGGCTACTTACCTTATCATTCTCAAGCTCATTACGAACAGCTTGATCTGGTTTATATTTAACATGTTTAGTGCTCATCAATTTGCTTAAGAAATCTGGCGTTTCATTTCCATCAAGACCTAACCAATGAGTCACAGCAGAATTAGCAATGAAGTTTTCCCATGAATTAGGATACATATCCTTTAATTGGCTCAAAGTCTGCACAACAATCCAAAGTTGTAGTTTAAACTCTGGCATATATGAAACACTCTTCGCCAATTCTTCCATATAACCAATGGAATGAAACTCATCTAAGATCAAGAGAACTTTCTTCTTCGTATTTCTTTGTATGGCAGATAAAATACATGATATGAGCATTTTAAACCATTTGAAATGAGTGAGAATCATTTCTGAATCAATGACTAAATACAATCTCATTTTGCCATTTGTAACATCAGAGAGATTGAATGTAGAACTAGATACATTCCTAACAAGAGCGGGGGACTTAAATATGTTTAACTCTCTTTGAACACTTGATAAAATACCTCCTGCTTCTTTTTCTGAGTGTTCAAACATATCGGCAATCTCTTTAACATCTTCGGTAAAAAACTCTGCCTTACTGTCGGCAATCATGTCAGCAAAAAGTTGTTCTCGCTCCTTCTTCGTTTTTTTGAATAAGGATCGAAGTGTTACAAGGTTACGTTCACTTTCAGCAATAAAATCGTTTGTAATAAGGTGATAAAGGTAGGTAGATACCCATTGTCTCGCTTTATCATCCCAATGAGTATCGTTTGAGTTTTTACGATCAGGCACGAGAATTCTAGCCATTTTATCACAGTCATCAGGAGTTTTATCGAGATCACGTGAAATTGTATCCAAGGGATTAAAGCTTGCTCCTTTGATCCCATGTTTAGCTCCAAGATTTTCTTGTAAACCAAAAGGGTCAAGAATGACCACATCAAAACCTGAATCCTTTAGAGATCGAGCAGTAATTGCTGTCAAAGTTCCTTTTAGGTCTAGTGATATTATTGAGCCATCATAAGCTTCATGATTAAGCAATTGGGGAACGATTAAATTAACCCCTTTACCAGACCGAGTTCCACCAACAGTCATGAAGTTTCCGTCACTGTTATAATAATATCCACCTCCTACATATACCCCAACTTTAGACAAAACTGTGTCAGGCTTAGATTCAAAAACCCCTGAACCTTGACCCAGTCTTAAATTTTCTAATTGTTCTTCATACACAAATTCAGCAGAACCATGTCTTATTGAAGCCTCATAATCCATGGCATGAATGAACCCTGCTTCAAAAGGAGTCCAAGAATTGATTTTCCTAATTTTTTGAGAAAATTCATTCTTATCCATGATAAGTTGGTGTAAAGCGCCTTTATCTATGTCATCAAGACCTTCTGTTTTATAAAAAAGATCAGGTCTAAAAGACGCCCTTGTCATTGCCGCTCTTGATAGTGACTTTAACCGTCCTGTGACCGAAATAAGCCTACATTTTGAGATCAGGTCGCTATACATATCATAATCCTCAATTGTAAACTTGACGGGGTAATTATCGTTTTCCGAGCATAATTCAAACGAACATTTACCTGCAAACTTATATCCGCCTGAAGCACCCTGGTATCCCACTTTATTAAGATGTTCTAGCCCCTTTTTTGACTCTTTAAAATGCCCTTGTTTTTGAACATTCTTTAGCCCTGCCCAGAATCTTTCTCTTGCCTGTTTATCAAGAACCCATTCTTGGATGACTGTTGATCTATATCTTCTAGTTAGAAGAACCAAGCACAAGTGATAGTGAATCCCTACAGACCTTCTGGGAGTAGAACTTCGTTTTGAGTAGTTTTTTCTAACCAAAAAAATAACCACCAGAGCAATAATCGAAAAAACGATAAAACCCTGAAAACTGATTAAAGCTAGTAATCCCATGTTGGCTTATTTTATCTATGACGGTTTTGTGACTTATGTTTATTCTGTTCCTTTTCTTGTTCCCTGAACTGCCTTTTGGTTTTTGAGACTTTCAGTTTAAGTTTCTCATGCTCTAGCCATTTATCATATCCTTTCGGATCATGAGAACTTAATTCTTCTGCCCTTTTAAACCTGAATTCTCTATAACTGGCCTTGATCTTTTTGATTCTCTCGTTTGACTCCTTGATAATTTTTTCTTGAAGCTTACTTGTGTTCTGAAAGTATGGGCCTAAAGAAAGATGAGGAATTAGCTTGCCCTTTTTGACAGTTTCTACTTGGTGAATTCTGTTATTTTTTTCCTTCAAAACCCTCTCTGCTGCCTCCTTTTTCCGAATAAGGAGGTCAGGATCATTTTCGAGAAGAGTTTCAAATAAAGACATACGTGCGGGTTAATTATTTGAAAAGATACTTTTTTTATGGCAAAATACATAAGTCAACTGAGTGTAAACTTTTGGAGGGAATCAATGATTGTTCAATATGAAAGATGTCAGACAAATGAAGATATCAAGGCTTATGCGCTGGAGTTATTTGAAGAAGAACTCGGCCGAAAACTAAAAGACAGGGAATTTGGGAGTGAAGACTACCTTGAAGAATTGGAAATTAGTATAGCTTCTTGTGGTATTGGGAAGACTAGTATTGACTCTGAAGAACTTGAAAGAGCGGTAAAGGAAGCGGTAAAGGGATTTAAAGAGACCTTTGAAGGCGTAATACATTGGGGGTATTTAATGAAGGAGTAATCCATGTCCTAGTTACGATCTCTCCCCATACCTTTCTTCTTACTTCTAAAATCATTCATGCGTTGTTCCATACGATCCTGAACTAGGTTTAAACTATTCCTCTGCTGTTGATATAAACTTTGACTCTTCATCTTTTCGGCTGAGTTTTCTAACCTTCCAGTTTCTTTTTTAAATCTGATTTGATTTTGGATTTGATGAGATTCTGGTAGATCATTTTTGATAGGCTCTAGATATTTAAGTACCGCCCGTGATTTTTCTACAGATTTGAGTTGTCTTGTAAGGCTGTAAGGATTCCCATTCCCATCGATAACAACAAACCTTTTTCCTTTAGCTAAATAAAGTTCATGCTCAGCTAACTTCTTTCGGAAATCCATACCATTACGGCTATTCTGATAACATAATTGCACAAGTGCCCTCAAGCTTTTTGTCCGCTTACCTATTTTCTTTGACTGCTGAGCCTCTGATTGCGAATAAGAACGTCCCGTTTTTTTCTCGTGGGTTTTAGCCAGCTCAAACTCTTTCTCAAGGCTTCGAGAGACTTCTTTGTGCTTGTAATAATTGTTAGAGATAGTCTTGAGTTTACCCTTCTCTATGTCGGTCAATTGAACGACTAGGTGGGCGTGTTGTCTGCCTTCTTTCTGGTGTATGACAATCGCTCTCGGTTGCCCCTCAAACCCAAGCTTTTCCATGAGTATATCACAAGCTTTGATATACTGCTCTGGAGTCAAAGCTTCGTTCTTTCTAGGATTGATATTGGCGTGATAAAGGACCTTGCCTGTTTGTGATTTTGTGAGCTTTCCGATGTCCTCCATATCGCGTAAAGCAAAGTGCAAATTGTCATTAGCAACCGTCCCTGAAATCTCAAGAATTGAGACCTTCTCGTTTTCATCTTTCATCAAGTGATTGGCTAATCTTTTTGCCCCTTTTACTGCCTGTCCATTAATCACCATAACCGAGTGCTTTCCTAATTTCTGTTCTTAATTCTCTTACCTCTTTGAGCGTTGTTTCCAACTCTCCATTGATCGGCAAATAGCCCATGTTTTGGGCTTTGGCTATCTGGTTAAGATTGCCTCCAACTTTGCCGAGTTTCCCCAAGGCTTTGAGTAAAATTTCCATCTCAACCGTTGGGGCTTTGCGCTTGCGTAAAGGTTTTTCTTCAAGGCATTTCCTGCGGAAATAGTCTGCTTTTGAAAGCCCAGAGGATTGACAGCGATCATCAAAACATTCCCTTTCTTCAGGTGTCGCCCTGAAGATTATGTATTGGGTTCGTTGTCTTTTTTCGCTCTTACTCATGGTTACCTCTAGGGCTTTTCAATGACGGCCTTAGCCGTCAACAAGGGGATCAAACGGGGAAGCATTCCCCTTTGCAAGTCGGGCGGTTATACCGCCCATGGCTTGCCCGTACCCATTTCATCAACGTCAGCTCCTTATGAAAGGTTTGATTCAATAAACTGACTATCAATTGGTTATGATCTGAAATGAATAGAAATGGGATACGGTATTTGTGCCAGTGGTTCAGGTAAGTTCAAGTCGTACCATTTAGCACCAGAATCCATTTTCATCTTTTTTTTTAGCATGGCAGATACCCTTCATCACTGAATGAGGTGTAACCATCGGGGGTCAAGATGATGTGATCTAATAAAGAGATATCAAGCAACTTCCCTGCGTCACTCAGTTTTTGAGTGAGCTTGATATCGGCTTGGCTCGGATTGAGATTTCCTGAAGGGTGGTTGTGTGCAACGATGATCCCAGAGGCAACTCCTTTGAGGGCAAGGGCAAAAATGACCTTAGCATCCGCGACTGTTCCTGACACACCACCCTTGGAAATTGAAGAGATGCCAAGCACTCGGTTTGCGCGGTTCAAGAGCATGACTTTGAACTCTTCGACAAAGCCGATTTGTGCGTCATTCCAATTCTCGCGAAAGAGCTTTTCGGCATGTTGGGATGAGGTAATTTTCTCCCTGTCTTTAAGGTTGATATCTGGGTAGTAAGAAAGGGTGATTTCTGCAACGGTTGATTTCAGCGATCTCATTAAAAAACTCTCCTTGTTTCTGTGAAAGGAGAGTTTTTTAACATCGACCGCTTTCCCTAAAAATGCACTCTCAGGGAAAGATATATGTTAGGGTTTTGTCAGTATTCAAACGACAGCATCACGGTCAACACTCTGCGCGTTTTGGCAGGGTCTGAAGGCTCAGGACTACCGTATTCATAATTGATATCGTAGTAATCAATCTTCCAAAGAATGTCGTGAACGTTGTCTGAAAATTTACCGAAATCATGTTCACCATAAGGGTCATTACTTTGGTTAAAATTCTTGAAGTTTCTAACCTTGGTTATGATGGTATCGAGTTCCTCAAAGGGCAAACAACTTAGCCCTTGAGATAGCATGTATTTACCTCTTATGAGGTTGTCGCCTCTCGGAAGAATTCCAAAGTTTGAGCGGAAGCGATCATTTTGTTCAGCGATAAGTTTTGATGTATCATGAGACATGAATTTTCTCCTTGAAAAGAGAGGGGCATTAAGCCCCTCTGGTTAGTTTGTTTCTGTGGCTTGTTCACTTTTCTTGTTGGCAAAAGCAACTAAGTTATCGAGAGCGATATTGAAGCCTTCACCTTTCTTGTGTTTCCAAGCGACACCTACTCGGATTTTGACTTCTTGACCTTCGATTGTTTGAGTTGCAAACAATGTATGTGTAGGTCTTTTATCTTCAGTTGATTGATTATTTTCTGTGTTCATGGCAAATCTCCTTTCGTTATGTTTTCCACGATGGATTAAGCCAAAACAGGGGTAATAGCAGGGAAAGTCACGACCCACACGGTTCGGTGCGGGCAGTGTCATTGACTTTTACTGTGACCCTGTTAGGCCAAAAATATCCAGCGGAAAACCTTTAGCGGAATGGTTGATTTGAAAAAATGCACTCTGAAATAAAGACCATTGAAGGAAACGTAATAAATGATATCTTGAAGCATGGACTTTGAAGACAAAAAAATATGGCAACAAGCTTGTGGTGATACAGATAGAAACTATTCTAAAACCTGTATTAAATGGAGTGTTATTCTGAACGGCCCTGGTTATGGTGGTTCGTATCCCGAATGCCTGAAACATATAGGGTCATCAAGAAAGAGAACTGATCTAAGCCGTTTTTCCAGTCAAATTAAAGAAGGTGACATAATCGTACTTAGACTTGGGACTAAGAAAGTTTTTGGTGTTGGAGAAGTTGTCGGGGAATATGAATGGTCTGAGAGTTTTTCCGATGTTGATGGATGGGATTTACAACACGTGAGAAGAGTAAGGTGGTTTTGGCACGACCTTGAAAAACCGAAAAGATTTAGTACATACGATCTTAAACAAGGTGATACTACTCAGATTTTAAAAAAGGGCAGTGTCAGAGATTGGGTTCTCTCGCTAAAAAAGCAATATGAAACGGTAGATTACCAGCTACCCAAAATACCAGAACACGGTTGTATTATAGGTCAAGAGGAAATATCTGAGCATCTTTTTGAGCAAGGAATATCGAGTAATTCAATTGAGACTCTTTCTCGGGAGTTTGACGAAATTCGGAGAATTGCAAAATGGTATCGTGGGAAAGATGCGCCATCTGAATTTGAGACAGTTGCATATCTGGTTGTACCATTGTTACGAGCATTAGGTTGGACACCTCAAAGAATGGCAATTGAATGGTGCAAAGTAGACTTGGCTCTATTTGATCAATTACCTAGAGAAGACCAAAACCTTGCGGTTGTAGTCGAAGCCAAAAAGAAGGACAATTCTTGTTTAACTGCCCAAAGTCAAGCCCAGCGATATGCCGATGGCAAACATAAATGTCTCAGACTTATTGTCACAGATGGTTTGAGGTATGGTGTCTATGTAAAAGATGAAGAAACCTATATATTGAAAGCTTATTTCAATCTTACTGAGTTACGTGAAGCATACCCAATTTATGATTGTGGCGGTGTAAAACAAGCTTTAACTATGATGACTCCTGAATGGAGGTATTGATGGTTCTTAGATTATTTATCGGTAATTCCAACATCAACTTCCACCTCATCTAATTCAGGTTCAACAATTTCAGGTACTTCAAAGATCATTGGAACACTTGATTTAAAGGCTTTTCCAGCTGCAATTGCCTGCCTAAACTTTAGCTTGTGAAGATTTTTTGAAATCTCTTGACCAAAGTAGTTTGCCAGAAAATCACTGCTAGTCTTATCGAATTCTTGAAATGACACAATAGTGTTGCACTGTGTCAATATAGTCTTGGATACGTTGGCTGTTCTTTGGGCTATAACTAAAAGCCCCACATTGTATTTTCTTCCTTGTAAAGCAATTTGAGCAATACTGTTAAGTAATGGTTGGGATACCTTATCTGAAACGCCTGAAAAATTCCATTCAGGGACAATCGTATGAGCCTCCTCAAGAACAATACAAACCCTGTTACCAAAATTCTTTTCATTCTTGGCAATATGGAACAGATTTCGAAAGAACGTTCTAGTATAGGTGAGAACACCAGATGTATTTTCGACATGTGGAAGTTCAAAGATTGATAGCCTGTCTTCACCTTTCAGGAAATTCGAAAGTTCTTGATGAATTACAGTCGCGACCTCCTTTTTCTTCTCAATAGATTTATCTGTGTCCTTATTATAATTTCCTGCTATTTCTTTTTCTATAAAATCAATTCCTCTGAATAGCTCTTCAGATAGTTCACTATTTATGGCCTGAATTGGATTCAAATCTCTAAATTTTCCTAGATACTCGCCTGTGAAGTCTATACAAATCACTTTTGTTTTTTCGTCCTTTAAATATTCTCTTATTAAATTTCTAGAAAAAATAGATTTGCCAGTACCAGTTACACCAACCACAGCCATGTGATGAGTTATGGCTACGTTTTTATCAATGATCACTGGATAATTTGTATTTGGGATTTTACCTATTACAAACTCGTGATCGAGAATTTCTGGTTCCTGAATTGCAGAGGCTAAATAAACTGGCGAGTTAATATCAGGCACCCACCCAAACTGCTCAAACTGATATTTTTGATTGTTCCATGTACCCAACTGAATGGCCTCTCCTACGATTAGGCCTGTTTGATTTTTTTGCTCTAGTTGTTCAATTCGAGTAATTCCTTCAACAACTTGATAAAGTACTTTCTGACCTTGGACTACTACTTCCAATAGCTGTCCTTCTGAAATATTAATTCTAGAATTATATACAAACCTTACCCTAGAAATGATACTGTGTTCAGTAACAATACCGACTAACCTCTGCAAATAATCATTCTCTGGAATTTTGTGAATCTTATAAACGATATCGGAGCTGTGAGTTTTGTGAATTTGTTTGTTTTCAAAGATACCCTCTATCTCTTTATTGGATAATACTTTGACCCATTGCTCTTGATTTAATAAGTAAGTTTCAAGTAGCAAACCTTTTCTAACCTTATTGTCAGTGCCATATTTGAACTCTACAAAGTCAAATATTCGAGTGGACACAATTCTTTCGGATATATCAAAGAGTTTCACTAAAAAGGTATTTTTGGATTGGACTCCAAAAATTTGCCCTAATGCCAATTGATTTGATTTCTCTCTTTGTATGGTGAACAAGTCTTGAACAGCACTAGCAAGAGCAGGTATATTCAAAACCATAAACACTACCCAAAACATCAATAAAGCATTAAACTCATCAGTACCTGCTCCAAGTTGTTTAAAAGCACCCCAAATAAAAAAAGCAGAAAAGATAAATTCAGGTTTTCCAATTTCTCTATTTAACCTAGAAAAAAATTTAATACCCTTATTTTCCTCTGCAAGAGCTTTCTGTCTGAGCCATAACAAGCTGTAACTACTGACTAGAAGATACATCGTTAAAAAGAAAAACACCCAAAAAATCGTATCTCTATTGTCAACATCTACCAGTAAAAGAGATATCCCTGCAGTAACAGAATTAACAAAAATATTTGAATCCTTAGAAAAGTGAGGTTGATCTATTAGGGACAATAATACTAGGAGCAAGAGACCCGATGTGAACCAAAACTCTTTTAGCAGTAATGATAAATCTCCGTTTATGGAGTAGCCTACAACTAGTAGAACAATTAATGAGAGTACAATTAGAATAAGTCGGTATTGTTTTGACATCGTTTTTGGTGTGTTTTCATTCCATTTATTCTATTCAAGATACCATAAAAGTTTATAGAAACACATCAAACTTTTTTTCCAATAAAACGGATGTATTTGTCCTTTACTGGAAAACATTTAGGACTCACCCCCAAATATTCAATAAGTCTTGTGCAGTAAACGATTCCCATCATCACTGAGCTATGATACAATTCTGCCAGCCCAGTTGCCAGCCAGAAGGAATTAGGTTTGGACGAGAATGTGCTAAGTTGTTGATTTTAATGGTGCCGCTTAAGAGACTTGAACTCCCAACCTACTGATTACAAATTGACATAATGTGCATTTTTTGAAATTCCATGAATTGCTATGAATGGCTCGATATCCCCTGTGGCTATTGATTAAACCCATATCAAGGAGTTCATAAGAATGCAGAAGAAGTTAACAAATGTCGTTCAATTTGCCAGCCCAGTTGCCCGCCAGAATAAAGCACCCCCACTAAAAGAAAGCACAATTCGGTTTACCGAATCAGTGATCAAAAAGCTAAAACCACAATCTAAACGCATTACCGTATGGTGCGAAGGATTAGCTGGTTTCGGGTTACGCATTTCTCCTAAAGGAAACAAAAGCTGGATTTATGAATACCGATTAGATGGCGTTCATAGAATGCTCACCTTGGGTAAGTACCCTCGCCTCTCTTTGGTTCAAGCACGTAAAGCCTATTCTATCGCGTCTGAAAAAGTCCAACTCGGCAATGATCCCGCTACTGAACATCTAAAAAAGAAACAAGCCGAAAAAGAGGCCATGACGATCAAAGAACTTATCCCATTTTACATTGAGTATTGTATTGCACGAGGTGAGAAAAGATGGAAAGAAAAAGAGCGTGTCCTTAATAAAGAACTCGTTCCTGTTTTAGGCAGTAACAAAGTCAAGAATACCACCTTTAGGGATATTGCATGCATCATCCATGATATTGCCATCAAGAGAGCAAAGCCGACCCAATCAAGCCGTTTTTTGTCGCACACAAAATGCCTCTTCAAATACGCCAAGAATTATCATGGCCTTGTCGAGATCAACCCTTGTGCGGATTTAGAAGCGCCTAAAATTAAAAGTGTTAGAAAACGTGCATTGGACATGCGAGACCTTTATCTGTTCTGGCATAATATTGACACTATCAATATTGTGCCTGTCGTTCGTCTGGGGCTGAAATTAATGATGTGTACGCTGACCCGTGGGGTTGAAGTGCGGACAATGGAATGGCACGAAGTTGATCTTAAAGATCGTGTCTGGATCATCCCAGAGCATAAGGCAAAAAATGGAAGAAGGCATCTTGTCCCTCTTAATCGTTTCGCCATAGAGGTTTTAGAAGAGGTCAAACAGTGGACAGGTCATCTTCAATATGTTTTCGGGTGGAATAGAATACTGAATATTGATCCCAACCGTCAGGTTGAGAAAAACGAATATTTAAAAGAAACGGCTTTCAATCATGCTATCAGGGAAAAATTCGATTTACTCAATATTCCTGTAAAATTCACTCCCCACGATTTGAGAAGAACGGGGGCAACCCTTCTGACCAGTATCGGGTATTCTCGGGATTGGGTGAGCAAACTTTTAAATCATACCCCTAGCGGAGTAACGGCTCAAGTTTATGATACATTCGATTACTTTGAAGAGAAACGGGCTGGCATGGAGTGTATTCAACATATCTTAGAACAGATCATTTCGGCAAAGAGCGCTGATTTCGTTCCCTCAATAAAAACCCTTCGCTCAGAGTTTATGGCGAAGGGTCTAGTTTTTGAGTTTCTCAAAGAGGAATACTATTTAAAATCGGTTATTCAGAGTAAGCCTGTTTATCCATCCACTCTTTCAAATCCCGTATCCTATAAGCTTTCCTACGACCCTGTGAAGTTATAGAGACAAGCTTTGGAAAGTGTCCTTCTTTACGTTCTCTGTATTGGGTAGTCTTGTCGAGAGTAGTAATCTTCTCGGCAAGCTCAATACTGATAAACGCATTCATGTCCATTAAAAGAGCTGACATCATTTTATGTCGCTCTTTAGGGTTCATGGCTGGCAATAGAATGTCTGCCATATTTTCTTTTAAGCTGTGCATTTACACCTCCTTTGCACGTTGGAGGGGCATATTGCATGAAAGGGATATTTTAAAAAATGCACATACATTCGTGCCTTTTATTATGATTTACATAATTACAAATTGACAAGTCAGAGTCTTCACCTACTGTGCGTTTTTTGAGTGGCCTAGTTTCTCTAAGGTCGGAATGCGTCAATTCAAACAAAGGAGTCCCTTATGAACGCAAAACCATATTCAAGAAAACTTAGAACTGACTATTTATCAAAAGTGGTTAATCAGCTAATTGATATTCGATTAGAGAAACGACTGTCCTTAGAGGCCCTCAATTATAAACTTGGTGTTTCGGACAACCTTGTTGCCAAATGGGAGTCTGGTCACAGAACACCTAACACATTTAACCTCTACTGCTGGGCAAAGGCTTTAGACGCTGAAATGATTATTGTTGCGAATGACAATAAGCTTACCGACCCTGATCCAATTTCATGCTTTCAGCATGCTAACAATAATACCTTAAAAATGGTGTCCTAATGAAAATTAAGGCCTAATGAAAGTTAGGCCTTTTTACCCTGCATACGACATAAGGATTGAGTTGGCCTCGTTTATCACATCGTCCACTATCAACGTCCTTTGCTCTAAATTATCTATAGAATGAGCTTTCTCGACCAGCTTACTTAAATGCATATGTCTGCCTGAAGAAGAGTCAAACTTCGGAAGTTTCATATGCTTAAAAATATCTCCAACTTGAATTGAAATATTGTGACTTTCAACATACTCCTTGACTATTGCAGAATTTAATAGCCCGCATAAAAAATACGCCTCAGATTTATTGTCAAAGGCAACAAAATAGATCTTATGATCTGGTACATATGGGCGCGCTCCTAGCAAAGGGACGTCACCTAATCCAGTAACTGCACAGCTAAAATTTGATGACATTTCAGCCCAAATTACTTTCCAGGGTTTAAAAGTAAAATCTCCAACATTATAGACAGAATAGAAAGGCGCGTTTGGCATTCTTCCTTTCCAGGTTGACCTTTTTTCAAGGTTCTTTTTAAAGTATTTAAAATATGATCGAGTCTTAGGTAAATCTCTCAATTCAGATTCCACAGCTTGGTAGTCTGCCTTTCTAATACCTTTATTGGGTATAAAACCAAATAAGTCTAGCTTAGGTCTAAAGTAACAGGCTTTAAAATCAGATGCTCCTTTAACAATGGGATATAAAAAATTTGGCTCAACCCAAACTGTCTTTTTAGGGCCAATATCTGTTCTTCCAGCTTCAGGTCTAGTATTTATTTGAACAAGCGGAGCTGAGGAATTACCATTATCCTGAATTAGATTCACAAAGTATAAGCCATTTAAATCTGCTGTAACACCCTTCCTACCTTCATACCAGCTCGAAGTCCCCATCAGTTTGTTTAGTACCTTTTTTCTTCCTGGCCTTAGAATAGCCCAAGGTGATCCTAATCCACCAACAGGATGCGCTTCATTTGTCTCCTTTTCTATTTTACTTAAAACTTCCACCAACGATAGTTGAGGGTTTATTGTTCTTTTTGCTTCAGGCTTGTTTTTCCAGACCACATATTTGACAGGGTATTTTGGAAGTACTTTCGATTTCTCAAAAAGAGCTATTGATGTTTTATTTGAGGCATCAGGAAAAGGTTTTAAGCTTTTCATGTCATCAATCATAATTGGAGATAAATAAAATTCATCATCAATTTTGAAATTTCTAAAACCAGCAGATGATGGGTTTTGAAAGACTGTTTGAGTAATTACAAATGATAATTTACCATTATCATTTAGCCATTTATCTGAAACCGTAAAGGTTATCATTGCCGAAATGTCTAATTCATTACCCCCATGATGTGGGGTCTTTGAGAAAATATCGTACTGTTCACAAGTAGGCTTTACTCTTTCTCTATATGATACTGGAAGTTTTGACCATCTAACCCAAGGTGGATTTCCAACTACAATATCAAATTTTCCAGCGGTTGCCGACCAGAAGAAGTTACGTACAATTCTGAACCATATGCCATTCCAATTATTTCGATGAAGGTTCAAAACTTGATCGTATGTTTTCTTTAAAGGTGAGGACCAATTAAATATATGCTCCTTACTAATTATACCTGATTCGAGCATAATTTCTTTAGCGATATCAAATTCAAGGTTTTCTTCTACAGACTCGCCCATGGACTCAAAAACCTGATCGAGCTGTTCCCTGTTAAAGGCCAACTCAGTTGGCAAGACAATATCTAGCTTGGCCACTTGACTACCTATTGAATATTTTACTATTGGTATAGATTGATCTGGGTCTTTTGCTGGTGAATATATTGCATCAGCCAAAAGAATAGGTATTTCAATATTCATACCTGGTGCCACTTTTAATAAACTAGCAATCTCCATTAAAAAATTCACTCTGGCAGTTTGTACTGCCAGAGGGTTGAGGTCGAAGCCCCAAACTGTATCGCATATATTTTCAACTATCTCTCTAGGACTTAAATTCTGTTTCTCATACTGCTTCTTTTTCCTTCTTATAAGCTCTATCAGAAAGGAGCCTGACCCACAAGTTGGGTCAAGTGCTCTAATATTGCGCCAATCAGAAATATTGAACTTATCAATCGTAAATTCAACAAGCCAATCTGGAGTGTAAAACTCACCCAGACTTTTGCGAAGTACTTCAGGAACCAAATCTTGATAAAAGTCCCTTAAAACATCCCTAGTATGGTCTAATCTATCAGTTCTATATAATGAGAGTTTTGAAAGTATATCCCTAAGAGCATTAGTGATCAGATTTTTAGTACTTACTGAATCACAAGCATCTAGATACCAACTAAATATCACTTCTTCTACAAAACCAGATATTCCTGCTTCTGAAAAAAGGACACCCCTTTCAACGTCAATTTGTAACCTTTCAATTAGTGCATCATCGCTTAAAAGAGTTGACATTTCCTCGGCAGGATTTTTCTTTGAAGTTAATCCATGAGCTGAGATAATTTCAGCAGCCATTAATTTGATAAGCAACGAATTATATGTGTGAATCACAAATAGCCTGGCTGGGATACTTAAACTTGAGTCTCCATTCCATTCAAAAGAAATTGTTTTGTCCAAGTTTTTCAGTTGCTCAATTGAGAGGTCTGCCACTTGCCCATAAAGTGTTTTCCACTCTTCGAATAACATTTTGATTTTAGATGTTTTATTATCTGACAAATAATATTCAAGAGCCTGCGATAAGCTTTGCATCATTGAGACAGCAACTGATGAGGTATGACCAAAATCTTTAATGAGATTTTCTGTTGAGATAGAACGCCTAAAGTTCTGAGCGCAGGCTTCCATAACCATTCCAACTGACTGCTCTGAAAATGGTATTAGGTGACCTGAATTAATCGTCCCATTAAGTACTTGGCAGAAACAAATGTGTTCCCCATCAATAGCAATACCTATGAAGTCTTCAGGAAGCACATTCTCATGCTTTGAGCTTTTTAAAATATATTTTAATAGCCTGTCTTCTGTAGCTTCAATAAATTTGGGACTATCCTTTTTTCCATTAAAAAAACCAGGTGCCTTAAACTCAATTATTACATTATTATAGTTGCTATCCTTCTTAGAACGTTCTGCATCAAAATGAACATCAAGCCCTTGTTCTAAGGCAAAAATCCATGCAAGCCTGACTTCCTCTTCGCCCTTCCAAGGTCGATTTCGCTTGTTGTTTATTAGATTATAAATTTCTGATGGGGAATAATTGTATGGCATGATGTATTGAAAAACCTAAAATAGAAGCAATAATAATAGATAATTGGCAAACTACAGGGCAGTTTGTTAATTATAGAGAGTAACGGTTTTAGAAGTCTATTAAAACATCTAATCTGAATTAGTTGACATATCTCGAAAAAAACTAGATGATTTAAAAATAATGATATTTTTAACGCTGTTTACTTTAGCAATGGAACTAGAACCTAGAGCTCACCACTAACAAATCTATTCTAATTAAAATTCTTTTATTTTAATTATCCAATAAGCTCTTTTAAGGCTTGATACATATATCTGAGCAGTCAATACACAGACACTTCTTATTAAGAAGGTGAAGGTGCTTTGGTAATCTGAGCATTGATCTCATCAAGTATTTTCTCTTGGATCATCTGGCTATAATGCTTTTCCGTGATTTCAACACTAGAGTGACCAAGACCTGATGATATCTTCCGAATATCAATTCCCATTTTTAAACCAAGATTTGTCCAAGTATCTCGGGGTGTATATGTTGAGAGGTTTTTCTCTATGCCTAAGTCAATCGCAATCCGTTTGATATTATCATTGAACCATGACAGCTTGCCCTTCTTTGTTTTGAAGATAGCTTCTCCCACTCGGTCTTCGGGAATGATTGGAAAGATATAGTTATCAGGCTTCTTATCCTGAGCGTAGTATTCGATGATTTTTAGGTTTTCGTCATTCTGCTTGATAGAGAAAAAATCACCCTCGCTTTCTGTTTTCTTTCTTGTATAGCTAAATCGTTCTCCATCGAATTGGCTCAATCTAGCAATTGCCATGTCATAGAAATTCATGCCCATATTATTGAACATGAATAGGAAGTAATTACGCACATGGAATTTAGAACTGTCTTCTGGGTATGAGACATTTCGGATCGCTTCAATTTCTTCGTTGGTCAAGACCACAGGCAAGTTAGCCGTGCTACTCTTCTTAAAGCTCTCTAGGGGTTTATGACCCTTTAATTCCTCGTATGTCCCCTCTGCATCGTTAAGGATAGCCTGTAAGCTTCTAAGGTGAATATTGATTGAATTCTTAGAAGCCAAACGCTGACCTAAATAGGTTTTAAAGTCTTTGGCAAATTCTACATTGAACGCCTTGATCGGCATATCGTAGGGCTTGAATTCATCTTTAACGGTGAATATGTCCTTTTTGGATTTATCAAACAGGTCTTTGATCTGTTGGCGGTCATCTTTCTTAGCAAGCTTCTTCTTGTACTTCACCACGATCTTTAAGGCATCCTCATAAGATGAGGCCGTGGAGTATCGCTTTTCAGTATGAAAACGACATAGCATTTTTGACCCATGCACCAATAGGCTAAGTTGTGACTGCTTATTAAAGAACTTCTTTTCAATGTTATCCTTCAGGAGATTGATAGGCCAAAGTTTCACCTCGCCTTTATTCTCATCTAGCCATAGATCAACATCACTGTATGTCTTTTGAATGCGCTTGGTTTTTCTGACAGAGTTCGCAACACCTTTAATTTGAAAATGAACGGATTTTTTCTGGCCTTCTTCTACTTCGAACTCTACAAAATTTTGCTTGGCAACGTGGATATCAAAACCAATATCCCTCGTCTTGCTTTGATGAGAAATTCGCAAAACAAGCGGAAATTTACCATCTTTATCCTGACTAGTGTTGCGTGTATCTAGTGCGATTTTGACCTTTGCCATCGTTTAAACTCCCTTTTACTTGCGTGCTTTTTGCGTGCTTTTTGCGGTTTCAGGTGATATCAGATGACACAAGATAAGATTAAATCAGCCTCTATTACTCATTTAATGCCATTTATATTCAGGTGATTTCAATTCGAACCGACTCATAATCAGAAAGTCCCTGGTTCGAGCCCAGGTGGGCCCACTAAATAGCACAATCAACTGATTGTGCTATTTTTGTTTTTGCTTGAACCAAATGAAAGCACTCTGGATTTTTGCTAAAGACCTATTTACTACTTCTCATTTACTGCTCAGAAGTTTTCAGAAAGTACTTGATCGATTTTCCATCTGGTCTTTTGCCTATGATAGATATTTTCGATCTTTTGAATCATGTATTTTGTTTGTGCTTATTAATTTCCTTGTATTCGTGTTTTGCGCTCCAGATAAAAACAAATGGATATATAGCTGCTTTTATTTAGCCTTTTCGGTATTAAGTTTTTGCTTTTTTGGGACTAAGAAATCTGCGTTGGTGATTATTGAGCGAGGTAAAATTAGAGAAGAGGAAACATCTTATAAAATTGCAAAAGGAATAAGTATTGCCTATTTCTTGTGGGCTTTCGTGCTTATGTGGATGTCTGTTTTTAAGCTAATTTAGTAATTATAAACCTCTGCTACATTTTATGAAACGAACTCCCAAAAAGATTACTTTTTTCAACTGAAAGTTATGGAGCCTCTGAGTTTGAGGGGAAACTCAGAATGCACTGGGTTCCTAGGCCAAACGGGTAAGGGGAGTGGGGCTTAGTCTTGATCCGCTCTGAAGGCTTCAATACCGCCAACAAGGTTTCTTACATTGGTGAAGCCTCTAGAAATAAGATATTTCTGAGCCCTGCCAGCCCTTGCGCCAGACTTACAGTGAATAATGATCTCGGCATCCTTTAAGTCTTCAATTTCAGCAACTCTATGCGGAATATCACCCAATGGAATTAATTTGGCACCTAAGTTATCTTCATCATACTCCCACTCTTCTCTCACGTCAATAAAGTTTTTAACTTCTCCGTTGAGCATTATTTCTTTGAGTTCTTTTACTGTAATATCAGCCATGGTCAGTGGTTTAGAATCAGTCTTTTAGTGATGATTTTGCCTTCTTTTTTAACGTGGAGCAAATATATGCCTTTTTGATTTTTTCCGAAAAGAACTTTCAACCCAGTTTCAGTTTCTTCTACTGTAAACTGAGCTTCTTTTCCCCAGCTATCGAAAAGTTGAAGAGCTTCCACTTGGCCTCTTATATTAAATTCACCCTCACTTGGGTTAGGGTATACATCCAATTGAACTTCAGGAGCCACTTTTCCGGGAACAAAGGTTGATGCTGCTGTTTTATCAAATCTTGGGCGCATGAGGAAACTGCCTTTTACATTTTCGTTTTTTCTCCATGTACCGTCCACATTGTAGTACATTTTATTTCCAGAATCTTGATTTTTATCAAGCCCCACGGCTAAAAACTCGTTGGTAGCCTGCTGAAAACCAATAAAGAAGGTGCCTTGAACAAAAATTGGGGTATCTAATTCGTAAGTGGTCATAGCGCCAATACTAGCAGGGCGCAAAACACTGTAGGAGTCTTGAAAGAGTATTTCTTCTGACCGAGCCTCTTCCTCAATATTTGTCCATACAAATAACTCAATAGGTTCTCCTGCTTGCTGGGTGAAGGGGAAGTTGATGTCTATATGCGTAAGTAGGGCTCGTTCTTCTGCAAAAAACTCATATGCTAGTTTACCTCCATTTTGATTGATGCCAGCAGCGAAATCAGCGTCATTATCGTCATAAGCAAAGAAATCATCAATTTTTGTGATTACCCGAACGGTGTCATTTACTCTGTAATCAAGGTTGGTATTGAAGGTGGTGTCGTTGGTAGCCGAAATATTTTCAATATAAAAGTTGTCGCCTGACTTAATGTAGTAAGTGGTTTCTAGCCAAAGAGAATCAGCGTCAACATCAATATTAGCAACAGAAAGAGTAGGAGAAGTGAACGTTCTTCGAGCATAGGGGCCTGGTGGCGGATTAGCTACACTCTCATTGTTTAAAACTTCCAATTGATTTCCAGTGCCAAGATCTTTCACAGTAGTTGTAAATTGAATGGGCTGAAAGAAATCGTTCAGGTTGTAGAATTCTGTATTGGTTTCGGATAGGTATTTTGCAGGGTCAGCAAAAAACTGCTCAGTTGGCATGGCGGAATACGGAGCAATTAAAAACGAAGGTCTTCGTGTTAGCGCTCTATCTACATGGGCAACATCGTTTTGATGACGTCCATCATTAAGGTAAATATAATCTACCAACCAAGTATCAAAAGCACCTGCTAAGCGGGTGAATGACTTAAATCGAAATTGGAACCCATCATAAAAAAACTCTGGGTTTACTTTTAGAACCACTTGGTTAAATTCTTCAGACTGATTGTCGAGCCCACCAATTTGGCGCCAGGCACTTTGCCAGATACCATCGGGTTTTTTGAATTGAAGCACCAATGAATCTTGTCTGTCGGGCATTTCTCCATTGCCTGTTGCTTGCCAAAAGAAGCTGATATAAACAGAGTCAACTTGATCTGCCGTTAAGGTACTTAAATCAATCATTTGAGAAACCAAGCTGTCCGTAGCGCCATTCAGTAAACTAGTAGCATTATAGGGTCTGCCGCTGGCATCTACACCATCGAAAACGGCAACATTTAAAGTGGGAGCAGATTTAGCAATAGAGCTACTGATTCTAACATGTTCCCCCGATAGCCATAATGTAGGGTTTGGTGAGAAACCAGCTTGTGAGAAATCATCCCAAAAAGGAAGCGTTAAACTGGCTTGGGTTTGGTTATTCCCAGCTGCTTTAGATACGAAATTATTGTTGCTGCTATTTTTTTTAAAGGGTAAAGGTCGCTCAGTAATCTGAGCCATAGTTTGAATGGCAATAAAAGCGAATGATATGAGCAGCAGCTTTTTCACTAAATATTATTGCATTTTAACATCCCCATCAGGTGACTCATTTAACTCTTCATCATTCGAATCCTTTCCATTCACCCAGATTTCAATCAAACTTCCAGACCTGATCATGCTACCTGCAGGAGGCAATTGTTTGTAGATAGTATTTTCAGCTACACTGTCCACCTTAATAAAGTTGATAACATCAAGCTTAAGTTTTGAAGCATTGATTTGGAATTTCACATCATCCAAAGTTTTCCCAATAAAATCAGGAGTCAGAAAACGCTGAACTCCTTCACCATCTCCAATCACTAGGTCGATAGACGAACCTTTGAAAATAGAGGTGCCGGCATCGATTGGTTTACCATTGATAGTTTGAGCTAAAACCGCATTGTTCGCTAAGTTGGGTTCGTAAGTTAAAGACCCTAGCTTCAACCCATTGGTATTTAAAATGTCTTCAGCGTTTTGAACATCGGTATTGATAAGGTTTGGCATTTTTACTTTTGGAGGAACCTTAGCGTTAAGAGCAATGTAAATTTTTCGGTTCATCTTCACTTTAGACCCAGGCTTTGGGTTTTGAGAAAGAATAGAAAGAGGAGCGGCAGATTCAGAATAACCTGAGTCTTCCACAATCTCATACCTCAAATCTCTTTTGATTACAAACTCGTCTAAATCCTCATAGGTCAAACCAATCAGTTCAGGAACTGTGATGGTTTCATTGTGATTGGTTGAAGAGGGGAGATAGATGTAAAAAAAGAACAGTACGAAAACAATTCCGATACCGGCCATAATCAATACATTCTTCAAAAATTTGCTAAAGGTAAAAGACTTGTCACTCATAAGGTTTGATATTGGTTGAAGTAGGTTAAAAATGTGATGGTTCCTAGGTTACTTCGTCCACAAAGATAATCAATTAAGAAAACGGTCAAATGTTTAATAATAGCATGAACACAACAAGTTATTTTTTGTTTGGCATTACTGCTGGTTAAAAATCAAAAAGGCATAGTGCTTTAACACTATGCCCATTTAATAGGTGTTGGTTGAGGAAAGTTATACGGTTGCAGTATTTACCGCAACTACTCCCTTTATTTCAGGAATATCTCTTTTAATAGCTTCTTCAATACCCGCTTTCATTGTCATGTGCGACATGGGGCAACTTTCGCATGCGCCAAGCAATTCAAGCCTAACAACCATGTCTTCTGTAATCTCAAGCACTTTTACATCTCCACCATCTGCCAATAGAAATGGCCTTATCTTCTCTAAAGCTGCCTCAACTCTTTCTTTCATAAGTATAAATGTACGTTAAACTTTTAATTCTACCCGCTTTGTTTCAGCTAATTGCGCATTTCTTATAGCAACCTGTTGTGCAGTTTGCTGAGCCAATGTTTTAAATGCATCGGCAGTAACCGAATCTTGCATTACCGCTGGGTAACCAATATCTCCTGCTTCGCGAATACTCTGCACCAACGGAATTTGTCCTAAGTAAGGCACATTGTGCTTTTCCGCCAGTTTCTTCCCTCCATCTTTTCCAAAGATATAATACTTATTATCAGGTAGTTCTTCTGGGGTGAAGTAAGCCATGTTTTCAACAATACCCAAAATTGGTACATTGATTTGCGGCTGCATAAACATAGTCAGTCCTTTTTGAGCATCAGCTAAAGCTACTTTTTGCGGGGTAGTAACCAGTACAACTCCAGTAACTGGTACAGTTTGTACCAAAGTCAAGTGAATGTCACCAGTCCCAGGAGGAAGGTCAATTAATAAATAATCGAGCTCTCCCCAATCTGTATCACCAATAAACTGTTTTAATGCACTGCTAGCCATCGGCCCTCGCCAAACCACTGCATTTTCGGCAGGAGTTAAGAAACCAATTGAGATAAGTTTTACACCATATTGCTCAATAGGAATGATCAGATTTCTTTCTCCTTCTTTTCTAATATTCGGTTGTTCATGTTCGCAATTAAACATGGTAGGGATAGATGGCCCATAAATATCGGCATCGATTAAGCCTACTTTTGCGCCACTTCTGGCCAATGCTACAGCAAGATTGGCCGTAACAGTAGATTTCCCTACACCACCTTTACCAGAAGCAATAGCGATTATGTTTTTTACTTGAGGTAGAAGAGGAGCATTGTCTCTTGTGCTGGTTACATGAGAACTCATGTTAATACTCACTTCGATATCAGCACCTATATGTTCTTCAATGGCCTTTAAGCAATCATTTTTGATTACTTCTTTCAGCGGACAAGCAGGTGTGGTTAACATCACCGTGAAGGCAAGTTTATTTCCTTCAATTTCAATGTCTTGAATCATGTTGAGTGTTACCAGATCTTTCTTAATGTCTGGGTCATCTACATGTCTCAGTGCTTTGATTACATTTTCTTTAGTCAGTGCTGCCATAGTTCTTGAATTCCGCTGCAAATTAACGGCTTTTTGTCTAGTCTGAATAACAGGATTAAATGAAATTCGTTCCGTGCTTTTTCAAGCCTTATCAATGCCCTATATTTGAGGCAAGAAGGGATGGCAATCAGCGACAGTACAATACAAGAAATTAAGAACCGCACCGATATAATCGAGGTGATCAGCGATTTTGTGTCATTGAAAAAAGTGGGGTCGAATTATAGAGCACTTAGCCCTTTCACCAACGAGAAAAGCCCTTCTTTTTACGTTTCTCCTTCAAAGGATATTTTTAAGTGCTTCAGCTCTGGAAAAGGAGGCGATGCCATCGCGTTTATAATGGAGGTTGAAGGTGTTAATTACATTGAAGCGCTGAAGTACCTGGCCAATAAATATGGTATTGAGGTTCAGGAGGAAGAACAAACAGACGAGCAAATTACTGCTCAAAATGAGCGAGATAGCCTTTTTATAGCACTTAAATATGCTGGTGAATTTTATCAAGATGTTCTTTGGAATCACAGCGAAGGAAAGAGTATTGGGCTTAGCTATTTTAAAGAAAGAGGTTTTTCAGAAGCCACAATAAAGAAATTCGATTTAGGATATAGCCTTGATGCTTGGGATGGTCTAATGAAACCTGCTTTGGAAAAAGGGTATTCCGAAGAAATATTAGAAAAGGCGGGCTTAATTCTTAAGTCTGAAAACAAAACCTACGATAGGTTCAGAGGTCGGGTAATGTTTCCTATTCATAATGTAGGAGGAAAAGTAATTGCTTTTGGTGCTAGAACACTCCGTAAGGACAAGAAGCAGCCGAAATACATCAATTCACCCGAAACAGGGGTGTACCATAAGAGCGATATCGTTTATGGTATTCACCAAGCCAGACAAGCCATTCGGAACGAAGACCTTTGCTATTTGGTAGAAGGCTATACTGATGTCATTTCAATGCATCAGTCTGGAGTTCAAAATGTGGTTTCTTCGTCAGGCACTTCGCTTACTAAAGAGCAAATCCACCTGATTGGCCGCTATACAAAGAACATTACTGTGCTTTACGATGGCGATGCGGCAGGTATAAAAGCTTCGTTCAGGGGTATTGATTTGATTCTTGAGCATGACTTAGATGTGCATGCGGTGGTTTTCCCTGAAGGGGAAGATCCAGATAGTTTTTCGCGTAGCATGAGCTCAGAGGCCTTTCAGCAATTTCTGAAAGACAACGCCCAAGATTTCATCACCTTTAAAACCAACATACTTACCGAAGGCGGTAAAAACATCGATCCGGTTAAAAAAGTAGCCGTTATTCGCGATGTAGTAGAAAGTATCTCGCTTATTCCTGATGGCATCAAGCGTTCGGTGTACATAAAGTCTTGCGCTAATTTACTAGAGATTGACGAACAGGTTTTGATTTCAGAATTGAATAAAATTCTGATAAAAAATCAAAAAAAGGACAGACAACATAATGAGCGTGAGTCTGCTGTGGATGAGCAGTTGGCCGATGCACTTCAATCGAAGCAAGAAGAACAACCTGGTTTTACACCGTTTTATGTTGAAAGGGAATGTTTAAGAATGATCATTAATTATGCAAACGAACCTTTTGATGAACATCAGAAAATAGGGGAGTTTATTTTAAACGAAACGGCAGACCTGAAATTTGACGATGTATTGATTAATGAAACTATTTCTAAGGCTTCTGGATTTATAAGGGCAGGTAAAAAGGTAGAGCCAGACATGTTTATTGGGCCAAGTAACCCAAGAATGAGCCAGTTGGTGATCGATTTACTTGATATGAAGTATTTTATCAGCGATGGTTGGGAAGAACTTCATAGAATTAGTACTTCTCATGAGAAGGAAGATTTACCAAAAGCTACCTACAAAGTGATTCTGAGATTGAAAAGAAAGAAGATCGAAGAAATGCTAAAATATAATGAAGAACAACTGAAGAAATCGTTGAGCGCAACGGAGCAAGACGAGTTACTTCAAATGATAAAACACCTAAAAACACTTTTCGATCAGGTTACCACCGAATTGGGAATTGTGGTGTCTAAGTAAAGGAATTTTATACCCTCGAGAGTTAAAGAACATGACAGAAGCAAGTACAATTGATATTGCTAAAGATAAAATTCAATTGAATACGATTGAAGAAGCCATTGAAGCTATAAAAAATGGTGAAGTAATTATTGTGGTAGACGATGAAGATCGTGAAAATGAAGGTGATTTCATTTGTGCCGCAGAAAAAATAACTCCTGAGATTATAAACTTTATGGCTACCCATGGTCGTGGGCTTATTTGCGCAGCAGTGATTGAAGACCGTTGTGATGAACTGGGTTTAGAGTTGATGGTAGGTTCAAATACAGCGGCCTATGAAACTCCATTTACCGTTTCTATAGATTTAATTGGCCACGGCTGTACCACTGGTATTTCTGCCAGCGACCGATCTAAAACAGTTCAGGCATTGGTAAACCCAAACACAAAACCTGAAGAATTAGGCAAACCAGGACATATTTTCCCGCTAAGGGCAAAGAGAGGTGGTGTTTTGAGAAGAACGGGCCACACTGAAGCTGCTATTGATTTTGCACGTTTGGCGGGCTTGCAAGCTTGCGGTGTTCTAGTAGAAATACTGAATGAGGATGGCACAATGGCGCGTTTACCAAACCTTAAAAAGGTAGCTGAAAAGTTTAATTTGAAGCTTGTCTCTATCGAAGACTTGATCTCTTATCGTTTAGAAAAGGAAAGTCTTATTGAGCGTGTAGACTCGGTTGATTTACCGACAGACTATGGTGATTTTCATCTTCAAGCTTTCAGGCAAACAAACACCGAAGAAGTGCATTTGGCTGTAGTAAAAGGAGAGTGGAAAGAAGATGAGCCAGTTTTGGTGCGGGTACATTCCTCAAGTACTTTGGGTGATGTTTTTGGTTTCAATAGAGACACTGGCAATCCAATAAAGCATGCCATGCGTATGTTGGAAGAGGAAGGAAAGGGCATTGTTCTCTATATGAACCAAGGCGCAAGAGGAGCCCGTTTGTTAGACGAGCTGAGAGCAATTAAAGCTTCGGAGCAAAAAGAAGGTAAGTTCGGAGTGAAAATGGATCAGAAGGACTTTGGAATTGGAGCTCAAATTTTACGTGACCTCGGAGTATCTAAAATCCGTTTGATAACAAGTCATCCTACAAAACGTGTTGGCCTTATTGGTTATGGCCTCGAAATCGTTGAACACGTTACGTTAAAGAAGAATAAGCATTAGGGTTTTCTGCGATTTCGACCCAGTATTAAAACTTTGTGAAATATGAAGTTATCAGTGTTTCTTTTCGTGCTTTTTAGCTTTATCGTTTTTGGTGCCAATGCTCAGGTATTTCCATCCGAACTATGGCATGATGGACAAGTTACCCTGACCGATAACAGTATTAAGCAAGGCAGTGTTAAATACGATCTGGATAGACAAACCCTTCAGTTGAAGATTGGGCAACGCACTGAAACCTACGATGCCAGCCAAGTAGCTTCATTCTCGTTTTTGCAAGAGTCAATAAATCTTAGAAGAACCTTTTACTCTCTTCCTTATGCTATTCAAAACAATTACAAACGCCCCGTTTTTTTTGAAGTAGTCATTGCCGGAAAAATGACATTACTGGTTAGGGAATATGTAGTGATTAGAAATAACAATACACCATCTAGTTTCAATAGCAGGTACAGGTATAGAGATTATTCCGATTTTAACGGAAGCAGAAGTTACTTGGCCTATAAGATGTTTTTTGTTAAAGAAGATGGTGTAATAAGAGAGTCTTCAGGTAAAAGAAATGACATACTGTATGAGTTTGGGGCAGCACGCTCGGAATTAAAGAAATATGTCAAAAAAGAGAAATTAAAGCTTGACCAGATAGAAGATGTTGCGAAATTGGTGCTTCATTACAACGAAGAAATCAATTAAATGTCAAAGCCTCTTATTCTTGTTTCAAATGATGACGGTATTACCTCAAAAGGTATTCGTGTGCTTATTGAAGCCATGTGCCAAATTGGTGAAGTAATAGTTGTAGCACCAGATAGTCCGCAATCGGGAATGGGGCATGCCATTACCATAGGAAATCCGCTAAGGCTTATTGAAACCAATATTTTTGATGACTTGGGGGTGGTAGCTTATAAATGTTCTGGCACTCCAGCCGACTGCGTTAAATTGGCCAAGCATTTTGTGATTAAAGATAGAACGCTTGACTTGGTAGTCAGTGGTGTAAACCATGGAAGCAATTTGGCCATTAGTGTACTCTACTCAGGTACAATGTCGGCTGCTATTGAAGGAGCAATAGAGGGCTTTCCATCCATTGGTTATTCTTTGGCCGATTTTTCTTTAAAAGCCGATTTTTCCCACGCTATTGACCAAATTATACACATTGCTAAAGAGGTTTTAGAAAAGGGAATGGCAAAAAATGTGGCTTTGAACGTGAATATTCCTCCTAAACAAAACGAGAAAATTAAAGGCATTAAAGTGTGCCGACAAGCCAAAGCACACTGGCAAGAAGAGTTCGATCAAAGAAAAGACCCATATGGTAGACCTTATTTTTGGTTAGCAGGCAATTTTGTGAATAACGACAAGGGAGAAGACACGGATGTTTGGGCAGTTGACCATAATTACGTTTCTGTAGTGCCCTGCCAGTACGATATGACTGCCTATCATAGTATTGCTCAAATCAATGACGATTGGGATATTTGATTATAGCACTAACTCTATTATTTACCCTAGTTAATTCAAGTGAGGCTTTTGTTTTACAGTGGTTTTTAATGATTTAGAAGAGAAGATCAGTGCCTGAATAAAAAGACCAATAATAACTAAAATGGCCATTTCTAATTGAGAGATAGTAATATTCCCCAGAATTATTTTTTCAGACTCTTCACGAATAGTTTGCGCTTCTGTAGTTTGGATGGAAGAAAGGGCCGATAGACTAGAGAAAGCCTTAGTGGTAGTTTCATTATTGTCGCTCACTAATTGGTGCAATTGATCGATAGAAGTTTCATTCTCTACAAGTCGGTTTTCAATCTTGTCGATGTTCTCAACCACACCTTTCAATCTTTCAAACTCAACCTCTTCTTCAGGAGTAAGGTAGGTTGTTGCGTACTTTTCAATCAGCTGATTTCTTTGCGTTCTTGAGTCTGAAAACCTAGTTTCTAAGTGCTTAAATCCATTCTCAGGGTCGGGTTCTATAATCAAAGCTTGACGCTTGTGAAGGTTTTCGTACAGCTTGAAAATATAGCTTTCAACAAGCATTCTATCTTCATACATCGAAGCAAACGAAGCATCGAGTTGTTTAAAATGACTTCGCTCCACTAGGTTATTGGCTAAGGTAATTATCATAATAGCCGCCAAGAGTACCGCAGCGGTGATTTTATTTTTAATACTATATGTCCATTTCATAATCCTACGTTCTGCTTTGAAGTAAAAACGCTATATGATACGAAATATGTTTTGAAACTGAGTTGAAAATGGGTGCTATCGGTAGCGCTGCTACAAGTTTCTTTGTAGAAACACCAAAGTTACTTGAGTTTCTACCTTCTAAATTATACCTGTTGGTTATCTGTCTATCGTTCAATATCTTGTGATTATCTCTAAATATTGATGTTATGAAAACTCTAACTGCCCTTTTCGCATTTGTACTAGTTAGCTTGTATGGCCCTATTGAAGCAGATTACTCTCCTGAAGTTTTAAAAGGCGCTTGGGAAACGACCTTTAAAAATGATAATGGAAGAGAAGTACATGCCGTGGCAATTTTAAGTGGAGGCTATGTAAGCTCAGCCGCACATTATACGGATGATAACTCATTTATTTATACCACTGGTGGCTCATGGAAGGTAGAAGGAAATACTATAGTTCAGACTTATGAATTCAACACACAAGATTCTGAAATGGTAGGCAAGTCTGAAACCTATGAGTATAAGATTGAAGGAAACAAGCTTACTTTTAAGGGTGATGAAAGGGTTTGGACAAGAGTAGATAATGGAACTGGAGGAGATTTAGCGAATGCTTTTTTGATTACGGGAAGACAACAAAATGGAGAAATCGTAAATCGCCCGATTAGAGCTAGAAAAACAATGAAGATATTGTCTGGAACTAGGTTTCAATGGATTGCCTATAATGTAGACACTGGTGAATTTTCTGGAACAGGCGGTGGTACTTACACTACTGTAAATGGAAAGTATACTGAAAACATCGAGTTCTTTTCAAGAGATGTAAACAGGGTAGGAGCTTCATTGGAATTCGATTACAAAGTGGTTGACAAAGCTTGGCATCACAGCGGATTAAGTAGTACAGGAAGCCCTATTTATGAGGTGTGGACTCCTCGTGAAATTATTGAGAAGAATTAACTGGTTTCTTTTAAGGTTTTTATTGCCCTGTTTAGGTTGCGTTCGGTTATGCCCAAATAGTTGGCTATATCTTTTTTGGGAATCACACCATGCAAACCTGGGAATTGAGACTCTAACCTCTGTAGGTTAGTTTCTGTGCTATGCGATTGATTAAAAGAATGCCTAATGCCTTTATACTTTATTTTAGAAGCCAACAACTTCAATATAAACCAGTTGAATTCTCTGTTCTGACTTAGTAAATAGATGAAATTCTCTCTTGAAATTTTAAGTACAGAAAGAGGAGTTAGCGCTTCGATAGAACAAAAACTAAACTCATCATTAAACATTTCTACTTCTCCAAAAATTTGGCCTTCGCCAAAAAACTCTTGAACAAAATCTTTTCCTGTATCTTCGGTTAAATAACATTTAGCTATTCCCTCCCTTACAATAAAAACATCTAATACTTTACTTTCTTGTTTGATAATTAGCGCTTTAGGCTTGTATTGCTGCTCAATAATTAGGTCTTTAAACCCTGATTGAGTTGAGCACTTGTTAATGAAGTCGAGGAATTCCTGATTAATTCGAATCATACCACATAGATAGGGACAATTGTCCTTTTTTTAAACCCTCAGGCTATTGTTCTTTGCAAACGTAAAAGTAAAGGAAGTATGAATACAGAAAGACTTAAAAGTCAGATTGAGTTTATTTATGAAATTGATCGATTGAAGTACATTCAACGGAAAACAAAGCTTTTTAACAGTGATAGGCACGAGAACGATGCTGAACACAGTTGGCATTTGGCTATGATGGTAATGGTATTGGCCGAACATTCAAACGAACCTATTGATGTTCTTAAAGTGCTTAAAATGGTACTGATTCATGACATTGTAGAAATTGATGCTGGCGATACATTCCTATATGACACCAAAAAGAATCATGACAATTGGGCCGAAGAGCTTTCTGCTGCGGAAAGAATTTTTGGATTGCTACCCACTGACCAGAAGGAAGAGTATATAATGGTTTGGAAGGAGTTTGAAATGGGAGAAACCAACGAATCAAAATTTGCCAAAGCTATAGATAGGTTTGAGCCTGTTTTGCAAAATCTTTCAAATAATGGGGGCACTTGGACTGAGTTCAATGTTGAATTCAATACCATTATTCAAAAGATCAATGGAATTCAGAAAGGTTCAAGTGCTATATGGGACTATACCGAAGATATGATCCATGAAGGACTTAGAAAAGGCGATTTTACCCTGTAGAATTAATGCTTATGTTCCTTTTTTGGAACAGGGTCATAACCATGCCCACCCCAAGGGTGGCACTTACTGAAGCGTTTTATCCCTAGCCATGTTCCTTTCAGCGCTCCCCATTCTTTAATGGCATCAATGGTATAAGCCGAACAAGTAGGGGTAAATCTACAATTGGCACCCAGCATTGGTGAAATGGCGTATTGGTAAACGCGAATTGGAAATATGAAAATGGCAGAAATTATCCGCTTCATACTGCAAGATAGGAGTTTGGGGCAAATAGCGTTTTCTTCATTTGTGTTAAAAAAGTAAGGTTACTTCCGTTTATGGGCTTCTTCAAAAATTACTTTTCTTAAAATTTTAACCTCACCCACCATCAACAGTCTCATATCTTCTACAATATAATCTGCCAATTCCTCGTCAGAAATGGAGTCACCTTCAATGTCAAGTCGAAAGTCTTCTCCTTTTAAACTACCTCCATTTGAGAAGTAAATCTCAAAATCAAACTTCACTCTTTTTTCCATGCATTAATTTTAGAACAAATTTCACTTGATTTCAAACTCTTTTACTAACGAAGTGATTGGAATGGCTGTTACTTTTTCATCATTTAACAAAAAAAGAACATTGGCAGTCTTACCAATCATAATACCTGTTTTTACTTCATTGTCCGAAAAACGAATTTCGACTGGCGTCTGTTTCTTGATTTGGCTGCTAGCATAATTGCCATATTCATCTGCAGAAAGGTATAAATAGGTTATGAAAAGAAAGCTAAATGCAATGTATCGATACCTGTTAAACCAAGGCTTTTTATCCAAACCAAAGCTAGATTTTGAATATGATTTAGGGAATTTCTTTTTCCAGATAATGTCGGTTTGGAGTAATATTGATGAAAACCCTATGGAAGCCACCGAGAATAATAAGATTTTGAAATCAGCAAAAGGAGCAATTAAGAAATCAAAAACATCTGAATAATCGAAAACATTGATGCCAAACTCAGAATAAAGCTGATAATTGAAGAGCATTCCAATGCCCACCGTGAGAATATAGCAGATGGTAATTACTGTTTGAATTTCTTTGATTAATGCTTCATAGGCATCTTTAATTAAGCCCTCTTTCATTGATTTTCTATTTTCTGAAAATTGCAGAAAACTTAATAATTAACCTATTCAGAAAGAGAAAAGACAACTCGAAAATATTTCAAGAATCTATCAGGCCACTATTTTTGAATGATATACGCCATGTACCCAAGGTAGCCCACTAGTAGTATTGCAGCCTCCCATCGGTCGAGTTTTTTCTTTTTACCAGTAAACATAGCAATGAAAACGAGTAAAGTTCCACCAGCTAAAATGTACATGTCTAGATCGAAAACAGTATCGTAAGCGATTGGTTTAATAACTGCTGAGGTAGCCAAAATGAAAAATAGGTTGAATATGTTAGATCCAATAATATTCCCTACGGCTATGTCGCTATTCTTTTTAAGTGCTGCCACCACAGATGTGGCCAATTCTGGCAATGATGTTCCTGCCGCTACAATGGTTAGTCCGATCAATTTCTCGCTCATGCCAAACGTAGTAGCTAAATCTACAGCAGTAGTAACCAAAAGCCTTCCTCCAATAACTAGTCCTACCAATCCAAATATGACATAGCACCAAATTTTTAGATTAGAGTAATTATTGACTTTGACTTCTATTTCAACAGGGTCAGATTTTAATTGCTTATAAACATAATAAAGGAATAACCCGAAGAGCAATAATAGCAGAAAACCGTCCACTCGTGTGAGAGTATTACTATCACTACCCAGAAAGTGATGCGTCAGTAAGTAAACGAGTACAATGCCTAAGAAGGAAATAGGAATCTCTTTCCATATGGTGCTCGATTGAACCACTATTGGAGTGATTAAGCCTGTAATTCCTAAAATGATAAACAGGTTGAAGTTATTACTTCCAATTACATTACCAAAAACAATATCCTGATGCCCCTGATAAGAGGCAAAAACATTGACAACCAATTCGGGAGCAGAAGTACCAAAGGCCACAATGGTAAGGCCAATGGCAAGGTCTGATACATTAAACTTTTTGGCTAGGGCAGAGGCGCCATCTACCAAACCATTAGCGCCAGTGATTAACAATACAAGGCCTAAGGCCAGCAATAAAATCTGAGTGATCATCAATTTTCTACAGTGAGAATTAGCGAAAACGTAGTTTTTGAAAAATAGTTTTCATCTCTAAAACAAATGAAAATTAGAGATTTAGTTTGATAGTTAAGTTGTTTATGAAAGCCTTTTAGCAAGAAGTCTACTTTCTGTGTGCGTTTTGTCAAAAAATAGATTTTAAGGCTCTCACCGAGTACAAACCTAGGCTAAATTATCTATGGCAGATTTTGGCAGCAAGTAAGGGCTACCTCTTTAAATCCATCGGACTACCACTTTTAGGGTATCTGTCATTTACCTTTTTTGCTCTATTAGAATCGAGCTGAATAGCCAGATATTTATAATATCATCAAAACCAAAAGATTATGACTAAAATACTACGTGGAATGAATTACAGCCCAACATGGATAGGCTGGAGCCCTGGGCAGCCAGGACAGTTCTCTGATTCCGATTTTTTCAATGATGCCTTTGAGGCAATGTGGAACAAGGGTGAAACTAGTGGGAGCCAAGTTCATCAATATCGAGATGACCTAGGAGTTATCAGCAATGCTGGACTTAACCTTATTAGACTATTCAATTGGGGGCCAACCCGAGGTTGGAATGGAACCAAAGGCAATGGGCATATAAGTGCATTGAATAGAGCAAGTACATTGGGAATGAAAGTTATCGTTCCTGTATCTAATTACTTTTTGTCAGACGATAAGTATGCATGGGATAATACAGATCCAGATGATAGTTTTTCATTCAGTTCTGCACCAACTGGAATTCAAAGTGACCTTACCAATTTTATCAGTAGTGTTACTGTAAACGGATCAATACATTCTGCTGTTCACTCATTTTCTGTAGGAAACGAAATCGATTTGAATAACATGGTAGGACAGGGAACGAGCGGGCCCGTTTCTCCTACCTCCAGATTAAAACGTGTGATCTGGTGGCTAATAAACCTACAAGCAAAATGCGCGGACAGTGGATTACTATTCACTAGTCCTATCTCTGATGGAGATCAGGGTGGGACAGAGGCAGCAACGCCAAGTTATTGGTTTCAGGCCATTGTTAATGGTGTAACAAATAGTACTAGCTTACCTAATGGCACAGTGTCGGGTGGTGAAACTACTTTTAAAAGCACTGTTAGTGGACTTAGTACCGCAGCTTCTTCTTACGCTAGTTGGTATTACAACAGTGTGAATATTTACACAACAGGTAGCAAGCTCTCATCTACAATTGGACAGTACGATTCATGGACAGCAAATTCTAAGAATTCATTAAACTGGCCAGGACAACAATTTACTGTGCCGTTAATGCTTACGGAAGTAGGCAGTAATAGAGGAGGAGGAATTGTATCTGCAAGTGCTCAAGAAACTCAATACACTACAATTGTTACAGACATAGTAACGGAGATAGAAACTTATGTGACAGGGCATACCGATTCGTTACTGATTGGGTATTGTGTTTATGAGTTTAGTGATGAGACAACACTTAACGCTAACTGGGGCACTAACATGGTTGAGTCACCAACTGAATCAGGTGGAAATATACTCTTTTCGCCTATGACGGGGGCTACGATTGTTAGTTTTGGAACCTTCCCAAGTGTAAGTTATCCTGTACAGGAGTTGTTCCCTGTAACCTCGTCAGGAGGAACCACTCTATTGGCTGGAATAAAGGCTGCAATTAGCTAGACTAGTTTCTAAATAATATGAGTCAAGCCCTGTGCTTGCTTGATGTTTCATATATACGAAGCCCTCTTTCTGAGGGCTTTTTTTAACATTCTTTAATTTTTAACCTAGAATTTCTGAGCACTAAGATTGAATGCTGACTTTCTGTTTAGTTCCTTCGTTACCATTCAGGATGAAAAGGAGAGTGCTAATAATGGACTAAAGCGGCTATGCTTGCTTTCCAGTCATCCCCGTAGGGGTCTTTTTCAGGAACACAGAGAGAGTTTACTCTAAATACAATCGAGGATTAATGGGGACTTTCCAGAGATTTCTATTCTCGAGAAGGTAGGTGGACGGGTTGGTTAGAGGAATAGTGAGTTGACTTGCATGACGTGAAAAGATGCTTACAGCATGACTTAAATTGAAGTTTGTGCTGCTGATTTAGTTTTGGCAGCTATGTTTGCTTTTCAGTCATCCCCTTAGGGATCTTTTTCAGAGACACAGAGAGAGATTAGTGGGGTTTAAAGAAATTCTTAAGATCATTTGTCAATTCTTCGTTATTTTCTGTTGCCAGTACAATATACCATTTTTATTGTGTGCTACTTTGGATATTGTAGCGCTATAGCTTTTCTTATCCTCGGTAAAGTCACTTATTGTCATTTTATAAACCTTTTTTAGTCTCATTTTTTCTGTGACTGAATTTGGATGAATAGCAAAATTTAATGATTTTCTGTCAGTTTGCCAGCTCGGATACATGAATATATCTGACCGGTAGTTGTGATCGGCATAGAGATGTTCATGAGCAATGTAACTTGAAACGGCATAAGTATTTTCAAAGACAAACAAGTGAGAAAGGAATTCCAGAATCTTTTTAAGACTATTAAGTGTCTCTTTATCGAATTCATGCCCCAAAGACTTATCTATTTGCAAATAGCTTATTTCTGTCCACTTTTTATATGGACTGTCTTTACTTAGATTCCCAAAAATGAAAGGTGAAAAGTTAATGGTTTGATCAGGCTTAAACTCCCAAGAAGAGAGGTAGTATACATCATTTGGGTTATGCGCTTTTTCATTTCTAATTGTCTCAAAAATAGCTGTTGAGGGATCGTTAGAACAATAGAATACTGGATGATAAGGCAGGTTGGCTCTTTGAGTATACTTAACAACATGATTTGGAGGATAAGAATATTCTGATATTAAAGATGTATTCATTTTGCTGTCAAATTTTCTTAGCCTGAAAAATGTAAATGGAAAATTATTCGTGTCTATAAGGGTTAGGATGGTTGGGAAAACACTGAATTTGGAGGTAAACAATTGATGCAACCTCTTTTGGAATCTCTTAGGATTCCTTTTTATCTTATAGTTATTCCAATCTTCTATCAACAATAATTCGTCAATCCCCTCTTGTATTTCTTTTAGAGGAGGAATTTTAAGTCCGTCAGGTTTTGTGATCATGCTTAAATCTATGGTTTAAAAGAGAAATAATAAAGTATAAGATTTGGTTGTTAACTACCAAATCTTCATAAAATTGATGTTAATGGTGCTCATACTAAGTAGTCGCTCGGTTGTACCGCGTGACGTACTCTCCAAACACAAAAGAGCCTGATTCTTTCGAATCAGGCTCTTTCTATATACTAGATACTATTGTTTAAATACTAGGGACTTAATACTAATCGCTTCGCGATTACATCATGCCGCCCATTCCGCCACCGCCCATTGGAGGCATTGGCATTCCGCCACCTTCTTCAACTTCTTCAGCAATTACGCATTCAGTAGTCAATAGAAGTGCAGCAATAGAAGCAGCATTTTCAAGTGCCAAACGAGTTACTTTAGTTGGGTCAATTACACCCGCAGCAATTAGGTTTTCATACTTTTCAGTACGAGCGTTGTAACCGTAATCCGCTTTACCGTTTTTCACTTCGTTTACTACCACAGAACCTTCGCCACCGCAGTTGGCAACAATTGTTCTTAATGGCGACTCAATAGCCACTCTAATGATGTTTACACCAGTAGCTTGGTCTTCGTTGTCAGTTTCTACGCTATCTAAAGCAGCAGCTGCTCTGATAAGCGCAACGCCACCACCAGCAACTACACCTTCTTGTACAGCTGCTCTGGTTGCGTGCAATGCATCGTCAACTCTGTCTTTTTTCTCTTTCATTTCTACCTCAGTAGCAGCTCCAATGTAAAGGATGGCTACACCGCCAGCAAGTTTCGCAAGTCTTTCTTGCAACTTCTCTCTGTCGTAATCAGAAGTAGTGTTTTCAATTTGTTGTTGGATTTGCGCTACTCTTGCTTTGATATCGGCTTCAGTTCCAGCACCATTTACAATGGTAGTGTTGTCTTTGTCGATGTTCACTTTTTCAGCAGTACCAAGGTACTCCATAGTAGCGTTTTCTAACTTATAACCTCTTTCTTCAGAAATTAAAGTTCCACCAGTTAAGATGGCAAGGTCTTCCAACATTGCTTTTCTTCTGTCGCCAAAGCCAGGAGCTTTAACCGCAGCAATTTTTAGAGAACCTCTGATTTTGTTTACTACCAAAGTTGCAAGGGCTTCGCCATCTACATCTTCAGAAATAATCAATAAAGGCTTTCCGCTTTGAGCTACTGGCTCAAGGATTGGAAGTAATTCCTTCATTGAAGAGATTTTTTTGTCGTAGATCAAGATGTAAGGATTGTCCATCTCTACTTCCATTTTCTCTGTGTTAGTAACAAAGTATGGAGAAAGGTAACCTCTGTCAAACTGCATACCTTCTACAGTTTTTACTTCAGTTTCAGTACCTCTGGCTTCTTCAACAGTGATTACACCGTCTTTACCTACTTTGTCCATTGCATCAGCAATCATTTGCCCGATTTCTTCATCGTTGTTGGCAGAAATGGTAGCTACTTGCTTAATCTCGTTAGAGTTCTGGATTGATTTTGATTGACTTTGAAGGTTAGCAACAACAGCTGAAACCGCTTTGTCGATACCACGCTTCAAGTCCATTGGATTTGCACCAGCGGCAACGTTTTTAATACCAATGTTGAAGATCGATTGAGCAAGAACAGTGGCAGTAGTAGTACCGTCACCAGCGCTATCAGCAGTTTTAGAAGCAACTTCTTTAACCAACTGAGCACCCATATTTTCGATTGGCTCTTTTAGCTCGATTTCTTTTGCTACAGAAACGCCATCCTTAGTTACAGTAGGAGCACCGAATTTTTTGTCGATGATTACGTTTCTACCTTTTGGACCCAATGTTACTTTTACAGCATCTGCCAAGGTGTCAACACCTTTTTTCAGACGGTCTCTAGCGTCATTACGAAAGAATAATTCTTTAGCCATTTTATTTTAGATTTTTAATTTCTGATTTGATTAAACAATTGCAAAAATGTCAGACTCTCTCATGATCAAGTAGTCTTTACCTTCTACTGAAATTTCAGTACCAGCATATTTACCGTATAATACAGTGTCGCCAACTTTTACAGTTAAAGGCTCATCTTTTTTTCCAGCTCCAGCTGCTACTACAATACCTTTTTGTGGTTTTTCTTTCGCAGTGTCGGGAATGATTAAACCAGAAGCAGTTTTTTCTTCAGCAGCGGCAGGTTCTACTAGAACTCTGTCGGCTAATGGAGTGATGTTTACTTTTGACATTTTCTATAAATAGTTAAGTGTTAAAACAATTTGTCGAAGAGCCCATTTGCATTAAATGTGCCAATCCCTAAATATGAAGTTTTGTCAGGTTCTTGTCACAGTTTATGTCGAATGCGGCTTTCAGGTAATGACAAGAATATAATTTTGTCAGGCTTTGCATTGATAAGCCTATTGGTGGGTAGGTCGTACTGTCAGGTAAAGAAATATTCTGGCTGTTCTTTACTTTCTTACCCAATGCTACAAAACAAAAAAGAGGTAACCATTACGGCCACCTCTTTCTATATTTTATGATTGTAGAAATCTTACTTAAGCGAAGCAATTAACTTCTCATTCAATCTCACATAATCAGGGTTTCCACCAGTTTTGGCCAATGCCATTGATTTTTGTGCCGAAGCAATGGCTTCTTTGTTCATTCCTAATCTGGCCTGTAATTTGGCTTTAAGATGAATTACCCAATATTGCTCTTCATTACTACCTGCAATTGCTTTGTTTACCCATTCTAAGGCTAATTTTGAATCACGCTCGGTATCGTAATAGTAACCAGCCGCTTGAAAGTATACACCTGCATTTGAAGGATTTTTGTCAATTACTTGCGCTTTAATGTCAGCCATTACTTTGCTGTCCACATCTGATTCGATAGTGAACATTGCTTTAGTATGTTCCCATTTCATGTTTAGATTGGCAGAGTTCATGGTGAAATCTGAAAAACTAATGGTAAAGGTTTCGTACATACTGCTAGGGTGTTTTACAGGTACATCAAACCTTAAAAGGTCGTCTTTTTTATCATAACCAAGGGCACCCCACCAAGTAAGGTTTTTGCTCAAAATAATGGTTGCAGTTTCTTCGGTAAACTGGGTGTAAAGCGCATAAGTACCAGCAGGCACAGGGTTGCCATTCAGTTTTACACTTTCGCTAAAAGTAATTTTAGTAGAAGCATTGGCACCTGTTCTCCATACTTCGTTGTAAGGAATTAATACGCCAGCTACTTGTCGGCCACGAGCGCTAGGTCTAGAATACACTACTTTAACATCGGCCAATCCTACAGTACCTTTCAACTCAAAAGTTGGGCTTGCAGGGGGCATTTTAATTTGGGCAATGGCCATTGCACTTATCAAAAGAGCAGCTAGGGCGAATGAATATTTTCTCATGAGGTTTTGTGTTTGTTCGGTTCAAATATAAATGATTACTAGGTAACAGTTCAGCAATTCGTTTTCCCTTAATTAAGTTCAACAACACATAAAAAAAGGTCGAACCTTAATGGCCGACCTTCTCTTATACTTTTTTAGTGTGATTTAGTTATTCACTTTCACTGGAAATTTCACTGAAAGATTTCCCCAAGCCAATTCGATATTTCCTTTGTCCTTAGAGTTTTTGTCGAAGTCAGTAAGGTTGATCACGAATGTCTCTACTTTATTAGACGTTTTTGTTACAGGAGTGAAAAAGCTTAAAACATCACCAGAGCTATCGTAGGCAGTACCCCACTTGTCTGTAATGCTGCTAATAATAATTTTCCAAGTTGTATTTCCAGGCACGGTCCATAATGAATAACGCCCAGCTTTGATCGGTTTACCGTTAATCATTACATCTTTATCAAAGCCAATAATGGTGTTTGTATTTGCGCCCGTGCGCCATACTCCATTGTTCAGAGAGTTTACCAATTCGTTTACATCTCTGCCATCAAGGCTAGGGCGACTGTATACCAATTCCATTTCGGTAGTTCCAATCATTTGTTTTACCGTAGCCAATGGACTGGCAGCTGGTTTTTGAGCAAAGGCATTTTGAGTAAAGACAAAAAGGCCAAGCATTACAATTAGGGTCAGTGTTCTTTTCATAGCTATAAATTTAGTTTTTAATTTTTAAAATCGAATTTTGATTCTGTAGACTAAACTGAATTTCTTGTTTTAGGTTCCTTATAATTAATTTGAAGCAAAGGATTAAAGTGGTGTTTGGTCAGTAATATTTCATTTAATGCAATTAACACGAAAATTTTACGAAGAGAGTAATGTTGAGGTTTTATCTAAGAAGCTTTTGGGTAAAAAGCTCGTTACCAACTTTAACGGAGTAACTACTGCTGGATTTATCACCGAAGTTGAAGCGTATTCGGGTAGAAACGACAAAGCCTGCCATGCAAATAACGGACTTCGTACTCCAAGAACAGAAGTAATGTACGGAGCGGGAGGTAATGCTTATGTCTATCTCTGTTATGGAATTCATCATATGATTAACATTGTAACTAATGTAGAAGGGCAGGCCGATGCAGTTTTGATTAGGGCATTTGAACCGATCGAAGGAATTGATGCCATGCTTGAAAGAAGAGGGTTTGATAAGTTGACCAAAGCGCTAACTTCGGGCCCAGGAAATGTAGGTAAGGCTTTGGGCTTAGATACTAAAACTCATAACGGACTTAGTCTTTTGGGAAATGAAATATGGATTGAAGACCAACCTGAAGTTTCTGAAGAGCAAATAATTACAAGTACACGAATAGGGGTAGATTATGCGGAAGAAGACGCATTGAAACCTTGGCGATTTTATATTAAAGATTCAAAATGGGTAAGCAAAAAATAGACATTCTACTTTCAACTTCAGTATGGGATCCAAAAGCATGGATCGAAGGATTAAGCCAGTCGGAATTGGTAGGCAAAATTCATGTTTGGCCTACGGAAGAGGATTTAGCTAGTGTAGAAGCACTTTTTGTTTGGAAGCCTTTGGCGGAAGGAGTGATTAAAAGGCTGCCCAATTTAAAGTGGATCAGTTCCCTCGGGGCAGGAGTAGACCATTTAATGGCAGACCCTCAAATTCCTAGAAATATTCCAATCACCCGAATTGTGGACCCGAATTTAACTACGGACATGGCCAATTACGTGATGATGGGTGTAATCATGCATCAAAGAAGTTTTAAGTTATTACAGCAAAATCAGCAAAAGGCGCACTGGGAACGCATTACTTATAATAAGCTCCGAGTAGGGGTAATGGGGCTTGGTGAGCTTGGCGGACATTTAGCGAAACAACTTTATTCGGCAGGTTTTGAGGTTTCGGGTTACTCTAGAACTCAAAAGCAGATTGAAGGGGTGAAGTGTTATGATGAAAATCATCTGGATACGTTTCTTTCTGAACTAGATGTTTTGGTCAATTTACTTCCCATCACTCCCAAAACGATTGGCATTTTGAATTATGACCTGCTGAGGAAAACACCAAAAGGTTGTTACTTGATTAATGTAGCGCGGGGAAATCACTTAGTTGATCATGATTTGCTAAAACTTATTGATGAAAGTCACCTTTCTGGTACTATGTTAGATGTTTTTCACCAAGAGCCGCTACCAAGTGATCATCCATTCTGGGCGCACGATAAGATAACAGTTACCCCTCATGTGGCCAGCGTAACCTCACCCGAATCAGCCCTTAACCTTCTTAAAGAAAACGTTGAAAGGTTGATTAACAAAACACCATTATTACACCAAGTCGATCTGAATAGGGGATACTGAATTTTAACTTTAGTCAATAGTCAATAGTCAATAGTCAATCGACTGTTGACTGATATAAAACGCCCAATTCACTCCTCTAATTTCCCGATTCAATTCATCCTTTGTTTATTTCATTTGCAATAGTGAAACATATCTATTTCATTTACTATTGTGAAACTAATAAAAACAGATGCAAAGAATTAACCTAGGAGAGTTTGAAGAACTGGTTTTACTCATCGTGGCTATTCTAAATGACAATGCTTACGGCATTAGTGTAATGGAAGAAATTGAAGCCCAAACTGGACGTAAAATCAATATTAGCGCAGTTCATTCGGCTTTAGATCGATTAGAAAGTAAGGACTTTCTGAAATCTGAAGTTGGCGGAGCCACAAATGAAAGGGGAGGTAGAAGAAAGCGATTTTTCACCGTAACCGTTGCAGGAAATAAGGCCCTCAATTTTGTGCGCGAACAGCGTAATCGACTACACGAACAAATTCCAAACATAGATTTTGGTCTGAATCAATATGCCTCAATTTGATCACAATCCACCACGTTGGGCGCTTTGGTTTTTACAATTGTATTGCAAGCCACGCGTGAGGGAAATCATTGAAGGAGATGCCTATGAACTATTTTATAAAAGGGTTGAAACAGAGGGTTTAAATGCAGCAAAACGCAAATTCGGATGGGATGTGCTTCGGTTCTTCCGTCCAAAATATATCAAAGGTCTAGAAGATATTAACTCATTAAACAACATTGCCATGTTCAAAAACTATTTCAAAATCTCGGTCAGGAGTTTGGTTCGCCAAAAGTTCTTTTCCATAATCAACATTTCAGGGCTTTCATTAGGTTTAGCAGCCTGTTTGCTCATTATGCTCTATATTACTAATGAGCTCAGCTACGACAATTTCCATAAAGATGTAGACCGTGTTTACCGGATTGCCAATGGTCAGGGGGGGCAATACACACCCGCTCGATTAGGAGTTCAATCCAAAATGGATTTCCCTGAAATAGAAGAGGTCGTTCGTTTGTCGGGTCCTTTCGATCAGACTTTTAAGGTCAATAATCAGATATTTAAAGAGCAGGAAGGTTTTTCAGCCGACTCTACTTTTCATAAAGTTTTCACTGTAAAGTTTATAGAGGGAAACCCAGATAAAGCATTGACTGAGCCAAATTCAATTGTATTGACTGAAGGTTTAGCGAGCAAGCTTTTTCCTAAGCAAGAGGCCTATGGTCAGCTGATTACCGTTAATGGAAACTCAATAAAAGTAACTGGTGTAGTGGCCGATCCGCCTAAGAACACCCATTTCCATTATAATTTCATTGAATCTTTTCCACATGAAAGCTGGATTACTGTAGGCAACTGGACAGGAAATAATTTCTTTACCTATACCAAACTGGTGGCGGGCGCCACGCCTGAGTCTGTAGAAGCCAAATACCCAGATTTTGTTGCCAAATATGTTGGCCCTGATTTAGTAAAATATACAGGGCACACTAATTATGAAGAATACTTAGCGGACGGTGGAAGGGAGCGAACTTTCACTTTAAAACCAATGAAAGACCTTCACCTGTATTTCCCACATATGGCTTTAGGTTCGCAAGGAAATATTAACAATGTATACATATTTTCTGCCGTGGCAGTTTTCATTCTGTTAATTGCTAGCATCAATTTTATGAATCTTTCTACCGCCCGTTCTGCTGCTCGCTCAAAAGAAGTTGGGATGCGCAAAGTATTGGGTTCTAGGCGCAATCAGTTGGTTTATCAATTTTTGGTAGAGTCTATGATGATCAGTGTTTTAGCCATGATCCTTTCAATGGGATTGGCCAGCCTGTTTCTTGGTGGTTTTAATGAATTGGCGAATCGAAACTTTAGTTATGCTGATTTATTAGCACCAAGCACGTTGTTTTTATTGTTTGGCCTTGTACTCGTAGTTGGGCTTTTTGCAGGGAGTTACCCAGCTTTTTATCTTTCTGGTTTCAAGCCACTTAAGGCACTAAAAGGAGAAAACAAAGCAGGTGGAGGAAATGTGTTTTTGAGAAAGGGATTGGTAGCATTTCAGTTTGCTATTTCCATTTTCTTGATCATTAGCACTATGGTGGTGTTTTCTCAGCTGAGGTTTATGGGCAACAAAAAATTAGGTTTTGAGCCAGAGCAGATTATGGTGGTAAAAAACACGGGACTGTTAAGAGAAAAATTATCTGCCTTTAAAAATCAACTAATTCAAAAACCGAATATAGAATCACTTACACTTACCAATCAATATGTATCCAGCAGTGTTGCAGATTGGGGCTATTCAACAGTTGAAGACAACCCTCGGTCTTTCGACCTGATGAATATGTTTACCACCGATGACTTTTTGAAAACCATGGGCTTACAATTAGTAGAAGGGCGGTTCTATTCAAATGATTTGGCATCCGATTCCGCTGCCGTGGTAATCAACGAAAGTGCCAAAAAGGAATTGGGCTTTGAAGATGTAATTGGTAAGAAAGTATCTAGGGGAGATAGTGAGGATTATACTATAGTTGGTGTGGTAAAAGACTTTAATTATGCCAGCTTAAAGCGTTCCATTGAACCCCTAATCTTAAGAAGAATGTTTGAAGACGGGCGGACGGAAGGAGAATGGTATGGAGCTAACTTCTTATCGCTTAAAGTAACGGGTAATTTTGCCGAAACTGTAAAACAAGTAGAGTCAGAATGGAATGCTATGGTGCAAGACGAACCCTTCGATTTTGTTTTCCTCGATGACTCATTCAATTCACTTTATGAAGAAGAACGAAGATTTGGAAAGCTATTTACCGTTTCTTCAGGCTTGGCCATTGCCATTGCTTGTTTGGGATTATTCGCTTTAGCGGCATTTACTTTAGAAAGAAGAAGAAAGGAAATAGCCGTAAGAAAAGTAATTGGAGCGTCTGTGAAAAGCTTAACCATGCTTGTGGTATCAGACTTCACTAAACTAGTGGCCATAGGCTCTTTAATTGCCATTCCAACTGGCTACTGGATTATGCAAGATTGGTTAGCCACATTTGCCTACCAAATTAGCATTAATAACCCCTTGCTGTTTTTAGTCCCTGTTATTCTCGTTACCGTAATCGCTTGGCTTACAGTAGGTTTTCAATCGGTAAAAACGGCTACGAGCAACCCTGTTAAGGCGCTGAGGAGCGAGTGATATAGTTGCTGAAAAATCCACTTATAAGTGCATAACATGTAACAATACGTAGCGCTACGTATTGTTACATGTTATGCATAAGGGTTATCTTCACGTTCCAAATACTCAATTTTAAATGAATAAGGTAACCCTAGTTTTGGCTGATGACCACCCTTTACTATTGCAAGGACTGAATACAGCTTTAAAAGCCAAAGGATTTAATGTTTTGGGAACAGCCTGTGACGGAAGTGCAGTTTTGAGTTTAATTACCGAACTTAATCCTCAAATTGCGATTCTGGATATCGAAATGCCACATATGGATGGGCTTTCTGTAGCCAAATACTGTATGGAAAAGGGGTACGAGACTAAGTTTATTATCCTTTCATATCATAAAGAAATAGAGTTTATAGCTAGAGCCAAGAGCCTGAATGTGTCAGGTTACTTGTTAAAGGAAGACGCTTTGGAAGAAATAGAAGCTTGTATCAAAGAAGTGGCAAATGGAGGGCAGTACTTTAGTAGCGCTTTCCAGTTAAAAGACGTAAAGTTCGCTCAGTCATCTATAGAAAAAGTAGAAGCACTGACTCCTTCAGAGCGAAAAATACTTAAGCTTATAGCTGCAAACCAATCTACAAGGGAGATTGCAGATAGGCTTTTTATATCGGAAAGAACTGTAGAGAAGCACCGGAGTAATGTTATTCAAAAGTTAGATTTAGAAGGTAAACCGAATGGATTAATTGCTTGGGTTTTGCATAACAAACACCTGTTAAATTAGTGTGGTGAGAGCTTATTTGTCTAAAATAGTTGTCTTAATTCTACTAACTGAAGGGGTAATACTTGGTCAGAACTCCAATGAAGTACATCAAGAGCTCGATAGCCTTAAGCGAGAGCTATCTACCGCTACAGATTCACTTGTGGTAGCCGATTTATGTTTTGCTATCTACGAAATGAACACTTTTGGAATAATGCGGGATGTGAGTGAAACCCCCAGTTTGTTATTCAGAGCCTTAAGGATTTATGAAACCACCACAGAATTCACTAAACTGGCAGACGTTCATAATGCTTTAGGTGGTTTTTATTATAATCGCGACTTATTGGATCAAGCCAGAGAACATTGGAGCAAAAGTAGTGGCTATTATCAGAAGGCAGGAGATAATTTTGGAGTTGCTAAAAGCTATAATAACCTGTCCCTTACTTACCCTGCTAAGGATTCTCTCAAGGTGAGCTATCTTCTGAAAGCTATTGAAATTGGAGACGCTAGAGTTCAAGGGAGTGCCTATAATAATCTTTCCGATCACTACCTGATAAATGAAGATTTCGCAAAGGCAGAAGAGTATTTGTTACTTTCAATTAAGACTGGGGAGAGTATAGGAAGAACATCGACACAGCAGGCTGGATATTATGATTTAGGTAGTTTGAAAAAGAAGCAAGGTAAGTCAGAGGAGGCCATTGCTTATATTGAAAAATCATTAACATTTGATGCAATACGTTCAACAGACCCTAGTGTAATTGGGGCTTACGAGCTATTGGCTGAGCTGTATGAAAGCAAGGATGAGTATGATAAGGCTTTTTACTATCAGAAACTGTGGATGGGAGCGAAGGACTCCCTTTTTAATGCACAAGTGGGACAGGAATTATTATCGTTAACCACCGAATATGAGACCGAAAAGAAGGAGCTCACAATAACAAGCCAACAATCAAAAATCGACTTGTTTGAAAAAGAGAGTCAGTTGAAAAATCAGCTGTTTACTTTTATTTTACTTATGATTTTTGTGACTGCATTAATCATCTATCTATGGAAGTCGCGCCAATCTTCACGGAATGGTATTGAACTTCAAAAGGTATTTGCTCGAGATTTGATTAAGAACGTAGAAGAAGAGCGAAAGAGAATATCTAATGAACTTCATGACAGTGTTGGGCAACAACTTATTTTGCTAAAGAATCAGGCAAAAATGGAAGGTAAGCAAGCAATAGTTGACACTGTAGCTTCCACACTCGAAGAAGTAAGAAGTATTACTCGCGATTTACACCCCGCAATTTTAGATAGACTAGGGCTAAAAGCTGCTTTAGAAGAAATGATCCGTAAGCTCGATGAGAATACGGATATTTTTTTCTCTACAGAACTTATAGAGATTGATAACTTATTCTCTCCTGATGATCAATTGAATATATATCGAATTGTGCAAGAAGCATTTAACAACGTGCTAAAACATTCAAATGCCACTTCAGCCAAACTCTCTATAGATTATAAAGAGAACAATGTAATTGTTACGATTCAAGATAATGGTCATGGATTTAAACCAGAGGTTGAAGTAAAAAGAAGGGATTCATTGGGTTTGAAAACAATTCAGGAAAGAATTACGATGCTCAATGGGAAAGTACGGATTCTATCGGGAGGGGTAGGAACGCGCATTATACTTGAAATCCCCAAGTAGTAATTTAGGTTACCCCCTTATCTTTCAATCACTTGATTACAAGTGAAAAATGCTAGCAGCTTCTTATTCATACTTCAAATCCAGAGAAAGGGTATACAATTAGATTTTATATACATGTCTCAGAATTTCGTAGTCATACAAACCCTTTCTAAGTTGTTCAGATCCTTTTCATTTTAAGAACTCCATAGTAAAATCATATATAGAGTTTCAGCTGCGCAAAATACGTATCGCTACGTATGTTCTGATGTCTCTTTGAGCTTTAGTTTTGTTCTAACTCAACTGATCATGGAAGCTCTACCAACTAAATCTAATTTTTGTGCCATAGTACGGTACTTAACATTCCATTTTTTTAAAGCGGTAGAGGCATGAAGAGACTGTTAATCTTTACTTTAATGCTTTTTTCGGTAGTGCGCATTTCTGCACAAGAGTGTGATGTACTTTCTAGTGAGTGGCTTAACCCATCTCCACAAACAACAGTCTTTAACTACTCAAGTGGAAGGCTTACAGGTATACCAGATCCGGCCAACTCAAATAACCCAACAGACTCAAAAACAATATTTGAAGGGTTTACCAGTCCCACTCCGGGTACAACCCCAGTAGGTGCAGTTACATTGGGTTTGGGCTTTCTTTCTGATGCTAATGATAATCTTAGGATTGACGTGATTGTTTATAATGACAATGCGGGAAAACCTGGAACTGAGGTAGGTGGAGTTACAGGACTTTCTCCAACCGTTTTAGGAGTAACTCACTCTTTTAAGGAGATATGGGTAGAATTACCCTCACTTCCTGTTCCCACTACAAGCAGGTTTTATGTCGGAGTAGTTATGCATCCTGGAGATGCTAGTGATCAATTGGTGGTTCAAAGTAATGCTAAGGGACAGGGGAATGGAGACGGTTCTAATAGTATTACCACAACCAAGTTTGGAAATGAAAAATTACTAAATACTTACAGTAGTGATGTGGACCTGAAAGTACTTCCTAAACTTGGAGTTTATAAAGATGCTTCTTTTAGCTACGGGAGCAGTAGTTATTGTTCCAGCCTTTCCGATCCTACACCTACAATTTCGGGAGATGCAGGCGGTACATTTACCAGTTCCCCTGCTGGGCTTTCTATCAATAGCTCTACTGGTAGAATTGATTTGTCGGCAAGTACAGGCGGAACATATACCATTCGGTATTCTATTGCGGGTAGCTGTCCAGTTTCTGAAACGCAAACAGTTTCCATTTCAGCGCCTATTGCGGATTTTCCAGCACCCCCTAAATTTGGTTGTGGCCCTCTTACCGTAAATTTCACTGATGCTTCATCTATTTCAGGTACTAATACCATTGTAGGTTGGGCTTGGGATTTTGGCGATGGAAGTACTTCAACAGCTCAAAACCCTTCACATGTTTACGATAAACCAGGGCTCTACAATGTAAAACTGAGGATTACAGACTCCAAGGGCTGTACTAATGAAAAAACCAGAGTTAATTACGTTCAGGTGATAGGTCCCGATGTTCAGTTTGGAACCACCACTACAACGCTATTAGGTGGCCCTGGGGCAGTCACTTTTCAAGATCAAACTACTTTTGGGGCACCCATTACCTCATGGGCATGGAGTTTTGGAGATGGTGGAACTTCTAATTTGCAAAACCCTACACATACTTATAACACCTCAGGTACTTTCGATGTAAACCTGACAGTCACAGATATTGACGGTTGCTCCAGAACATTGGTAAAAACGAATTATGTAAATACCATTCCTGGAGCTTTTGATGTATCCATCGCCATATTTTCTGGGGATGAAGACCGCTTTTCGGTAAGAGCACAGGAGTCAATTCCCAACGCCCTTGTCTTTAATTCGGATGGGACTAAAATGTTTATTCTAGGTGAATTAGGAAATAATATCAACGAATACACCCTTTCTACTGCTTTTGATGTGTCCACGGCTATTTTTGCTGGTAATGCTGAGCGATTCTCTGTGGCTGCACAAGAAGGCGGGTCGACCGATTTGGTATTTAATACAGACGGCACTAAAATGTTTACCACAGGCTTTGTATCAGATAATATCAACGAATACACACTTTCCACTCCTTTCGATGTGTCCACAGCCTCCTATGCGGGGAATACTGAACGATTTTCTGTGACTGGACAAGAAGCTACGCCAACTTCTTTAGCCTTCAATACTGAGGGAACTAAAATGTTTGTGATGGGATACAATGGTGACAATATCAACGAATATGACTTGACCCTTGCTTGGGATATATCTACAGCCTCTTATGCAGGGGATGCAGAACGATTTTCTGTGGCTGGGCATGAAACATCCCCACAATCTTTAGTTTTTAATACTAGTGGAATCAAAATGTTTGTAATGGGTATGATTGGTGATGATATCAACGAATATGATCTTTCTACTCCCTTTGATGTATCCACCGCTGTATTTGCAGGAAATGCAGAACGGTTTTCAGTAGCCGGACAAGAAACTACTCCCACTTCATTAGCTTTTAATACTGATGGTACAAAAATGTTTGTATTAGGTTCTAACGGTGACGATATCAATGTTTATTCTCTGGCAGCGCCAGTTATTACTGGTGCAGTAGCCAACCAAGCGGTAAACGACAATGCTACTAATAGTCCATTTTCAACCATAACCGTAGCCGACCCAAATGGAGACAATGTTTCAGCCACCATTACCTTAGACGATAATGCCAAGGGTGTTTTAACAGGAACAGGCCTTACAGGAACAGGCCCTTATACCTTGGCCAGTACAGATGCTACTAGTTTGCAGGCCAGTTTAAGGGCTTTGGTATTTAATCCAACGGATAATAGGGTAGCAACAGGAAGTACTGAAAAAACTACTTTCACCCTTCAGGTAAGTGATGGTGAACGAAATGACACAGACGCCAATACTACCGTGATTTCAAGTCCAGTGGCTCCAACAGTTTCATTGAGTAGCCCAGCCACTTCACCGACAAATGGTTTTGATATAACGATTACTTTCAGCGAAGATGTGACTGGGTTTACCGTTGGTGATATCAATGTAAGCAACGGCACCGCAAGTGCTTTCAATGCAACAAGTGCTTCTGTTTATACAGCTCTTATCACTCCGACAACTGATGGTGCTGTAAAGGTTGATGTAGCCGCGAATGTGGCACAAGATGCCGCCACGAACGGAAATACAGCAGCCACTCAGTTTAGTATTACTGCTGACTTGACCAGTCCAACTGTGGCAATCACAAGCACCGCAGCTGATCCAATCAACGGAGCATTTACTACGACTTTTACTTTCAGTGAATCAGTAACGGGCTTTGCAGTAGGAGATATTACTTTGAATAATGCTTCGGCTTCGAACTTTACAGCCACTAGTACATCTGTTTACACTGCATTGATTACTCCAACTACCGATGGTGCAGTGACGGTAGATGCTGCTGCGAATGTAGCCCAAGATGCTGCTACTAACGGAAATACAGCAGCTACTCAGTTCAGTATTACTGCAGATTTGACTTCACCAACGGTTATCATTACCAGCACTGCAGCTGACCCTATCAACGGAGCGTTTACAACTATTTTTACTTTTAGTGAAGCCGTGACTGGTTTCGCGATAGGAGATATTACGGTAGCCAATGGTACAGCAAGTAACTTTGCCTCTACCAGTACAACAGTTTATACGGCTCTAATTACGCCAACTATCGATGGTGCAGTGACGGTAGATGTCACCACGAATGTAGCTCAAGATGCAGCAACCAACGGAAATACAGCAGCCACTCAGTTTAGTATTACCGCAGACTTGACTGAACCAACGGTGGTTATATCTAGCACGGCAGCCAATCCGATCAATGGTGCATTCACAACGACTTTTACTTTTAGTGAATCAGTTACAGGTTTTGCGGTGGGAGATATTACTGTTGGAAATGGGACAGCAAGTAATTTCACTTCAACCAGCGCAACGGTCTATACCGCTCTAATCACACCAACCGTAGATGGTGCAGTTACAGTGAATGTTGCAGCAAATGTGGCCCAAGACGCAGCGACCAATGGAAATGTCGCTGCCACTCAGTTTAGTATTACTGCTGATCTGACCAATCCAACGGTACTTATTTCTAGCACCGCAGCCGACCCTATCAATGGAGCGTTTACGGCTACCTTCACTTTTAGTGAAGCAGTTACAGGCTTTGCAATTGGTGATATTACAGTTGCAAATGGCACAACAACTAACTTCACTTCAACCAGTGCATCGGTTTACACGGCATTGATTACCCCAACTACTGATGGTGCTGTAAAGGTTGATGTTGCCGCGAATGCAGCCCAAGATGCAGCAACCAACGGAAATACAGCAGCCACTCAGTTTAGT
>TARA_R110000796_G_scaffold248867_1_pt1 | contig 126025 bp, 115 predicted proteins | sample TARA_R110000796 | Tara Oceans TARA_R110000796 (sample SAMEA4397815) | marine metagenome | biome: Polar Biome; feature: [SRF] surface water layer (ENVO:00010504); material: water (ENVO:00002006), including particulate matter (ENVO:01000060) such as... | depth 5 m
CAAAGGCTTTGCCGTTGTCGCCGCCGAGGTTAAAAACCTTGCCAACCAGACGGAAAAAGCAACCGAAGAAATTTCGGGGCAGATTTCCGGCATTCAGAAGGCAACCGGTGAATCGGTGACGGCCATCGGTGATATTGGTCGGATCATTGAGAACCTCAATGAAATCGCAACCACCATTTCGGCTGCGGTCGAGGAGCAAGGTGCTGCAACCGACGAAATCACCCGGAACGTTCGCGGTGCAGCGGATCGCACCCGTTCGGTATCGTCGTCGATTACCGAGGTTTCTGCCGAAACCAGCAAGACTGGCGAACTTTCAAGCCAGGTCCTGTCGACGGCACAAGAAGCCTCGCAAAAGGTCGAAAACCTGCGATCACGGATCAATACAATCCTCGACGATCTGCGCCAGCAGGCACACGATCGTGCGGCTTCCTGATCCAAAGCTGCTTTGTGATCCTGACGAAAGGCCCGCCATGATGGCGGGCCTTTTTTATGGCCCGTTTGTTCCCCCTACTCTTGGCATTGAGCGGCAGCGCACAAACAACCTATACGTAGGACTAAGGGGAAAAACTCGTGCTTGTGTTGCAAAGGCTATGCTATAGCTTTGTCTAATAACAATAACATAAGCCACCTTTCCTCATCTGAACTGCCGCCCCACACACTGGCAGAACAGATGTCCTCCGAAAGCGGCATTCCCGGGAAGTTTCATCTGAGAGACCCGTACAACGTGCGTCGATGCAGCAATGTGTCGGCACCCGGCTTATTCGTCTATGGGGATACCAAATAATGGGATTGAATATAAAACGCGGCAACAAGCCGTCTGCGCCGAAAGCGGCGGGAAAATCGGGATTGGGCGTACGCGAAAAACTGGCGGGTGCCTTTTTCCTGGTTGGCCTTATTGCTGTATTGGCAGCAGCCGTTTCCGTATTTTCATTTAATAAATTTGGCACTCGACTTGACGAGATTGCCTATGAACAACTGCCACCAATGTTCACCGCTCAGCAACTAGCAACCGAAAGCGTAAAGATCGTCGCATCCGCACCGCGGATTGTTGCGGCCTCAACACCGTCCGAAGAGCAGGTTGTCAAAATCGAACTCGACATGTTGCTCGATGGCTTGCGCGAAAAGCTTGAGAAACTCGCGCAATCAGGGATGTCACCTGAATCCCTGTCACATATCGAAAAAAGCGGTCAGGACCTTGCCGGTGGCTTGGAAGAGCTGCACCAAAAAACTCTGAACCGCTTTGAAGTTGCTGCTGAAATTTCCGAGAAACTTGATCAGTTCCAGCAGCTGAGCGGTCGCTTTGCATCAATGATCAAACCATTGACATCGATGTCACAAAATCAAATTTCCACTGTTGCAGCCCAGGTCGAAGAACTGCGCAAAAGCGGCAATTATCTGACACCTGATCAGCTGACTCAAAGCAAAGATCTGCTGTTTACGCTTGATACAACGCTCAGCGACCGTGCGCCGATCCTCGAATTGGCACGTCTTGGCGGGGAAATCACCAACACAATTTTGAGCACCGCGTCATCAAGTGATTCGACGCGCCTAAAAATCACCAGTGTTCAGATCCGTGGCACAATTGATCAAGCCGAAAAAACCATCAATGGCCTTGAAAACAAGAAACTTCAGAAGTTCTATCTTGGTCTGATCAAGGATATTCGTGAGCTGACGGTTGGGGATGCAAGCATCCCAGCATTACGGATGCGCGAACTTGAACTGTCCGAAGAACAGGCCGCTGCCGTTGTCCATACGGCAGAATACGCAACCGCCATGGAAAATGGCGTCAATGCGATGGTCGAGGCCCTTCAAACCGGTGTAGACCGGGCTGCGGGTGATGCAAACACACTCAACACCCAAAGTACCTATGTCATGTACGGGGTTGGTGCCGCAGCAATCCTTATCCCGTTACTGATCTTTGTCGTCTATGTGCGTGGCAACCTTTTGCGTCGTTTAGCCGGTTTGCAGAAAACCATGGTTTCGCTGGCGGATGGTGATCTTGACGTCGATGTTCCGTCCAAAGGGCATGACGAAATTTCCGCTATGGGACGCGCTGTTGATGTGTTTAAGGAAAATGCGATCAAGGTCCGCGATATGCAGGCCGAAGAAGAGCACCTTAACCGTGAACGCAATGAAGCGCTGCGCGACGAGCTTCTTGGTCTGGCTGATACACTCCAGGATGAAGTCGAAACAGCGGTCAATGAAATCGCCACCCTTGCCGATCAGCTTCAGGGTGTTTCGGGTCAGATGACCCACAGTGCCGAACTGGTATCAACCCAGAGCGAAGATGTCGCAACATCGGCACAAGAGGCCACCGGCAACGTTGAAACGGTCGCCGCCGCAACCGAGCAACTTTCGGCATCCAATGCCGAGATTAATCGCCAGATGGCAGAGACGACACGTATCTCTAACGAGGCGTCTCAACGTGCTCAGCACACCAACGAACTGGTACACAGCCTGTCGCAATCGGCCGGTCGTATTGGCGAGGTTATCGCGCTGATTACCGACATTGCCGAGCAGACCAACCTTCTGGCACTGAACGCAACGATTGAGGCCGCCCGTGCGGGTGACGCTGGCAAAGGCTTTGCCGTTGTCGCCGCCGAGGTTAAAAACCTTGCCAATCAAACCGAAAAAGCGACCGAAGAAATCGCCGGTCAGATTTCGGGTATCCAGAAGGCAACAGGTGAGTCTGTGACAGCCATCGGTGATATCGGAACGATCATTGCCAGCCTCAATGAAATTGCCACCACGATTTCAGCAGCTGTCGAAGAACAGGGTGCCGCAACCGACGAGATCACGCGAAATGTGCGTGGTGCAGCGGACAGAACCCGTTCGGTATCAGCATCCATCACCGAGGTTGCCAACGAGACGGGTAAAACCGGTCAGTTGTCTGGCGAAGTTCTAACCACATCCAAGGTCGCATCCGAGAAAGTCAGTGAGATGCGGAACCGCATCACCAACATTCTTGAAGATCTGCGTCAGCAGGCCCGCGACCGCGCCGCCTGATCATTTGATTAGGCGTCAAACATCAAAAACAAAGGCCCGCCTTAACTTGGCGGGCCTTTGTGATTCTCAGATTAATCTAACATTGATGGCTAGGCGCTTGGCCAGCTGCCTTTTAGTCGTCCGCCGATCCGGACTGATTCAATACGCTTGGCCAATCCGGTGTTATTGTCAGTTTCAACAAAAACACCACAAACCGTCGCCGGGCCTTCTGCCGGTTCGAACCGACCAGATGGCATTTTGGTCAGGAATTTCCGAACCGAGGTTTCTTTTTTCATGCCGATGACCGAATCAAAATCACCGCACATGCCAACATCGGTTTGATAGCCTGTACCATTTGGCAGGATTTGCGCATCAGCAGTTGGCACATGCGTGTGCGTGCCCAAAACGAGTGACGCACGCCCGTCGCAATGATGGCCAAACGCCATCTTTTCGGATGTAGTTTCAGCATGAAAATCAAGAATAATGGCATCAACGTTTTTGCCAAGCTTATGCTTGGAAAACAGTTTGTTCGCGCCCTGGAATGGGCAGGACATCGGGTCCATGAACAAACGGCCCATCATGTTGATTACGCAGACTTTCTTACCCGAACGGGTTTTAACAACGTAGTCCCCCTTCCCCGGTGTGCCATCCGGGAAGTTCCAGGGACGCAGAAGTTTTTCATCCTCGTCGATATAGGCAATGATTTCGCGCTGATCCCAGACATGGTTGCCAGTGGTCAGAACATCCGCGCCAGCATCATAGAATTCCTTGCAGATTTTGGCCGTAACGCCAAAGCCATGGGCTGCGTTTTCGACATTCACCACCGCGACATCAACAGACAAACGATCGCGGAGCATCGGCAATGCTTCCAAGGCAGCTATACGACCGCTCTGACCCAGAACATCGCCGAGATGGAGTAAACGCATATTATTTCCTGTGTTTCTTCACATGCCCAGAATTCGGACATGCTTTTTAAGGGCAGCACCCAAACCCGGGACGCACCGCAACTGCATTACGTAAAGGAGACGGGATATGTTCAGATATCTTCAATAAATAAAGCGGGAGCCACACTGCCGTTGGTCATATGGTAATTCCTCGTGACCTGCGTGTGCAGGTGGGCGCCGTTTAACGAGACCACGGCCTCGACAGGGACAGCTCCCTAGAGAAATGAGCATCGGCCCCGGGAATTAGCGAACCTGACGCACAGGGCAGCTCCCTTAATGCTGTCGTTCTTGATCACCGCGAACGGCGCATCGCAAACGGGTCAGCGAACGGAACTTAGTCCTCGACTGGGGTAATTTCAAGTGCCTTGAGAATTTGTACTTTGCCAAGGCCCCGTCTTTCTCAGGTCCATGCCCGGCCTTTGCAACACACTTTGGCCGTTCACAGGGGTAACAACGGCCCAGCCCCACCAAAAAAAACCAATCAATCCTTGATCAGCTTTGCGGCGATGCCTTCGATCCTACCAGCCATATTTTCAATATTTTCCGCCAACGCGTCGCTTTCAGCAGCCGAAAGACTTCCCGGCTCAGCAACGGTTGGCTGTTCTGGTTTTGGCGCACGCAGTTGCTCATGGGCATCACCCAGTTCATCGGCAATCAACAAACTTGTCATCACCAGCAAACGCTGTTCACCGATCTGGCCGACCGCGCCAGAGATTTCCTTAACCCGTTCATCGACATAATTTGCCAAAGAATGGATGCGTTCTTCCTGACCGTCATCGCACGCGATGTCATAACTGCGGCCATTAATGCGAATGGAAACCTGTGCCATGGGTTATGCCTGCTCCTTGACGGGTTCTTCTGAAAGAACGAGTTTTAGCTGGTCAACCGCGCCATCAAGCCGTGCCGAAACGGTTTCTGTAGTGTGGGTAAGCTTGTCGTAATCCGCACGCAGCGCTGAAAGCTGACTGCGCAATGCTTCGACTTCCTGCACGTCAGACGACTGGTCCTGTGCATCCTGATCCAGCACCGACTCCACGGCGGTATCAAGACGGTCCAATGCTGTTTTTAGCCGATCACTTGCCTGTTGCAACCGCGACATGAATTCCTACCCGATATTATACGTTTTCTAGGGCCACAGATCGACATGATCTGCGGCGAATCATCACAATCGACCATAAAGCCAACCGATGATGTCATGAAAATGGCCGAAGTATCCGTTACCATTGCAGTGATCAATTTTTCTGCGCTACCACAAACGTACGAACGCGAAAATCAATTATTCCAACACAATGACGGTAAACCTCTGAAAACATAGTTCCTCAATCGCACCAACGTCAACATGCCGCACGAAAGCAATGCACCATGAGAATATCCATTAGCCAGATTTAAGGTAATCGGCGTCGTTTTTTGACAGAATCGGTTGACGGATGGCGCCCATAAGGGCATCTTCCGCGCGAATTCCGTTAATGTTTGAATAACCGTATTTAAGTGTTTTCATCGCCCGACCGCGAAACCCCCAGGAACCGCATCTCATGACGACGCAAACAGAACACAACCGCATGGCCAACGCCATCCGCTTCCTTTCGGCCGATGCTGTCGAAAAAGCTAAATCCGGTCACCCGGGCATGCCAATGGGCATGGCAGATGTTGCGACTGTTCTTTACACCAAATTCTTGAAGTTCGATCCGAAGCATCCGAACTGGCCGGACCGCGACCGTTTCATCCTGTCCGCAGGTCATGGTTCTATGCTTCTGTATTCTCTTCTGCACCTGACCGGGTACGAAGATTTCGATCTTGATCAGATCAAGAATTTCCGTCAGATGGGCTCGCGCACGGCCGGTCACCCTGAATTTGGCCACGGTGAAGGCATTGAAACCACCACCGGCCCGTTGGGTCAGGGCATCGCGACCTCGGTCGGTTTCGCCCTTGGCGAGCGCATCATGAATGCCCGTTATGGTAATGACGTTGTCGATCACTTTACCTATGTGATTGCCGGCGACGGTTGCCTAATGGAAGGTATTTCGCAGGAAGCCATTTCGATGGCTGGCCACATGAAACTGTCCAAACTGATCGTCCTGTTTGACGACAACGGCATTTCCATTGATGGCCCAACGTCGCTTTCGACGTCTGAAGATCACACCAAGCGCTTTGAAGCTGCGGGTTGGGATGTTCAGGAAATTGACGGTCACAATCCGGCCGCCATCGAAGCCGCCATCGCCAAAGCAAAAACCACCAACACCCCGTCGATGATTGCCTGTAAAACAGAAATCGGTTTTGGCGCCCCGACCAAGGGTGGCACCTCGGCAACGCACGGGTCACCACTTGGTGCCGAAGAACTTGCCGGTGCACGCAAGAAACTGGGTTGGACGTCTGAGCCGTTTGAGATCCCAGCCGACGTGCGTGACGCATGGACCGCTGCTGGTGCACGCGGTGCGGACGACTTTAATGCATGGGGTGGTCGCTTCGAGGGTCTTGATGCCGCTCTGAAAGACGAGTTCGAGCGCCGCATCGAAGGCAAGCTTCCGGAAAACTGGATCGAAGCGTTTAACGACTATAAAAAGCAGATCACAGCAGATCAGCCGAAGGTCGCTACCCGTAAGGCGTCCGAGAACGTTCTTGAAGTTCTGACCAAGGCGATCCCGGAAATGATCGGCGGTTCTGCCGACCTGACCGGTTCGAACAACACTAAGACCAGCGTTCAGGCCCCGATCACCGCCGACGGTGGTTATGAAGGTGGCTACATCTATTACGGTATCCGTGAACACGGCATGGCCGCAGCCATGAACGGTTTGGCCCTGCATGGCGGCGTCCTGCCCTATGGTGGGACCTTCCTAGTCTTTACCGATTACTGCCGTCCGGCAATCCGTTTGTCAGCGCTTATGAACCAGCGCGTTGTTTACGTCATGACCCACGATTCAATCGGTCTTGGCGAAGATGGCCCGACCCATCAGCCGGTCGAACATGTTGCTTCGCTGCGCGCAATGCCGAACGTCACTGTCATCCGTCCGGGTGACGCGGTTGAGACCGCAGAAGCATGGGCAATGGCAATCACCAACGAAACCGGCCCGACCGTTCTGGCCCTCACCCGTCAGAACCTGCCGACCCTTCGTACCGAATACCGCGAAGACAACCTTGTCGCACGTGGTGGTTATGTGATTTCCGATTGTGACGGCGACCGTCAGGTCACCCTGATCGCGACCGGTTCGGAAGTTGAAATCGCCGTCGACGCACAGGCCAAGCTGAAAGCAGACGGCATCAATGCTACTGTGGTTTCGCTGCCAAGCTGGGAACTGTTTGACGCCCAGTCACCGGAATACCGCAAGGACGTTCTCGGTAGCGCACCGCGCGTTGCCATCGAAGCCCTGTCGGTCTTTGGTTGGGAAAAATATGTTGGCGATACCGGCAAGGTTATCGGCATGCATGGATTTGGTGCATCAGCACCGGCCCCGGTTCTGTATGAGCATTTCGGCATCACTGCCGAGGCATTGGTCAAAGCGGCCAAGGAACTGGTTTAATTCAGAGGGCCGGATCGGTAATATGCCGATCCGGCCTTTTTTCTTTGGGTTTAAGCCCCAAGTCGTGATTGATACTCCCCAGGTAGCAATCAGTATAATTTTGGAGGGATGAATGGCTATTCGCGTAGCGATTAATGGTTTTGGTCGTATCGGCCGTCTTGTTCTGCGCTCAATCGTTGAAAGCGGCCGCACCGATGTTGAAGTTGTTGCCATCAACGACCTGGGTGACGTGTCCACCAACGCACATCTTCTGAAATATGATTCTGTTCATGGCGTTCTTGCCAATGACGTCAAAGCCGAAGGCGAAAACCTCGTCATCGACGGCAAGGCGATCAAGGTTTGCTCTGAACGTGATCCGGCGAACCTGCCGTGGGCAGCACTGAATGTTGACATCGCATTTGAATGCACCGGTATCTTCCTTGACGAGGCGGGTGCTGGCAAACACCTGACCGCAGGTGCCAAACGCGTTCTGATTTCCGCCCCGGCAAAGGGCGACATCAAAACCGTGGTTTACGGTGTGAACAGCGACAGCCTGACCGCATCTGACGTGATTGTTTCGAACGCATCATGCACCACCAACTGCCTTGCACCGGTAGCAGATGTTCTCAACAAGACCGTTGGCATTACCAAGGGCTTCATGACCACAGTTCACGCCTTTACCGGCGATCAGAACACGGTTGACAGCCTGCATAAAGACATGCGCCGTGCGCGTTCGGCATCGCTTTCAATGATCCCGACCTCGACCGGTGCGGCAAAGGCTGTTGGTCTTGTTCTGCCGGAACTGAACGGCAAACTTGACGGTACTTCGGTTCGTGTTCCGACCCCGAATGTCTCAATGATCGATCTGACCTTTGTTGCGGGTCGCGACACCACGGTTGATGAAATCAATGCTGCGATCAAAGAAGCTGCGAACGGCCCGCTTAAAGGTGTTCTTGGCGTCTGCGACGAACCGCTGGTATCGATTGATTTCAATCACAACCCGAACAGCTCGACCTTTGACGTCACCCAGACTCAGGTCATCGGTGGCAACTTTGTGCGTATCCTGTCGTGGTATGACAACGAATGGGGCTTCTCGAACCGTATGAGCGACACTGCTGTTGCCATGGCGAAGTTCCTGTAAGCATATCTGATCAGATTATCTGATTGATGATTTTGCAAAGTGCCCGAAGTATGCATCACTTCGGGCACTTTTCTTTTCCGGGGCAGCACAGCACAGTTGAGCCCATCCCTGCCCGTCCAAAATGACGACGCCCCAACCATGCGCACAGGAGCCCACCGTGAGCATTTTGTTCAAAGAACTTGATTACCGGCCAACCCCGATGGGGGTGCTCAGCCTGCGCAGGCGCCGTGAGCTCAGCCTTGAAATCGATGTTTATGAAATCAAGCTGGATGACGAATATCTGATGTCGAGCCTGTTTACCGATGCCGAGGTGGCACTCGCCGACCTTGGGTTGGCCGAGCTTGATCGAAATAATTTGAATGTCGTGGTTGGCGGGCTTGGTCTGGGCTATACCGCCAAGGCAGCCCTTGATAACCCAAAGACCGGCAAACTTGCGGTTCTTGATACGTTAAACGAAGTTATCGAATGGCATCAGGAAGGGTTGCTGCCCCTTGGTGAGCAACTTGCACATGATACGCGCTGTGCGCTGGTGCATGGCGATTTCTTTGCCGCCTCCTTTGCCGACACACCGGGCATGAACCCGGCCGAGCCGGACGTTAAACATGACGCCATCCTTTTGGATGTCGATCATTCACCGTCGAACGTTTTGCATCCCGATCACGCGCGGCTTTATACCAAAGACGGCCTGAAACGGCTTGCAAGCCATCTTGTGCCAGGCGGAATTTTTGCCCTTTGGTCGACCGAAATGCCCGAGCCGTGGTTTGAAGCAAACCTGAAATCCGCCTTTGACAGCATCCGGGCAGAGGTGATTACCTTCAAACATCCGGTTATGGACCGCGAAGACATCAATACGGTCTATATCGCGCGCACATCTTCATAAGGCGGCCTTAAAATCATATCGCCATGACATCATCACACGCTGATCTGATCATTCGCATTCACGGTATTGCCGGGGCCCGTGCGGCCTGCCGGGTGATGGCAAGCGTACCCTTTACGCTGCTGTCGCCGTTAAATGCCGCAATGTCGCTTGGGGCTGGTTGGTTTGGCGCTGTTATTGATCAGGTGCGTCAGGAATTTCCAAACTCGGATTTCAAGGCAATTCTTGATTGCCGTGGAAGGGTATCGGGTGCCTTGGCTGCCATTAAAATTGGCCTTGATGGTGTGATTGTCGAGCCGGATACGTCTTCGCAATTTGACCGCTTGTCAGACCTTGGCGCACAGTCAAATTGCCACGTCGCCCTCGACCTTCCCAAAGACAGTTCGATCTATGAGATGGGTGATGACGTCCTGCCCGATCATGAATTGGACCGCCGGTTGCGGCTACATCTGACGGACTAGTATCAATTGCCAAACGCTGTGTCAGAGGTTACATAACTGACAGGAAATCATCAGGAATTATCATCGTGAACGCAGACGAGCATGCCGGCCTTTACCTTCTGACCCCGCCGAAAATCGAACTTGCCAGCTTTACGGAAAAGCTGAAGTCGGTTCTTGATACTGGTGCGGTCGATTGCCTGCAATTGCGCCTGAAAGATGTTGGCGATGACGAAGTCCGCAAGGCAATTGATGCGATTTTGCCCTTGTGTAACAGCCTCGACATTCCGCTTATTCTCAATGACCGGCCCGACATTGCCAAAAAGTCGGGATGTGACGGTGTGCATGTCGGCGAGGACGACGTCAGTTATGACGAGGCGCGCACCATCATGGGCGAAGAACACATTGTTGGTGTGTCGTGCTATGACAGTCGCCATCGGGCAATGGAACTTGGTGAAAAAGGGGCTGATTACGTTGCCTTTGGCGCGTTTTACCCGACCGAGACCAAAGAAGCCAAAACCAGCGTCACGCCGGAAATCCTTGAAATCTGGACGACATTTACCACCGTGCCCTGCGTTGCGATTGGCGGTATTACGGCGGAAAATCTGGCGCCAATCGTTCTGGCTGGCGCAGACTTTGTCGCGGTCACGGGCGGTGTCTGGAATCACGTGGATGGCCCTGAGGCCGGTGCACGGGCGATCAAGGCAGCAATCATCGCAACCGACATCGAATAATCCGCGAACCGTAAAAACGGCTGGGTGGACAAATATTTGCCGATAGCCATGCGTGAACGATGGGGAGTTATGCGCAATCCCCCTGTTCAATCTGCTTGCAGCACAGACAGCAAACTGGTAGTTAACGCCTCTTAAATGGGGCAAGTGCCCCCTATTACATTGTGAATCTGTGATCTGAAAGAACGGTTGGTGCCATGAAAATCAACGGCAACGAAATCCGTCCGGGTAACCTTATCGAACATAAAGGTGCCCTGTGGCGTGCGGTAAAATGTCAGGCTGTCAAACCGGGTAAAGGCGGTGCTTTTAACCAGGTTGAACTTAAAGATATTCGTAATGGCACCAAGCTGAACGAGCGTTTCCGTGCTTCGGAAACCGTTGAGCGCGTTCGTCTTGAGCAGAAAGAATACACCTATCTGTTCGCTGATGGTGACATGATCACCTTTATGGACAGCGAAACGTTCGAACAGATCACAGTAAACGCCGACCTTGTTGGCGAGCCTGCTGTTTATCTTCAGGATAACATGGTTGTTACCATCGAATCGTTTGAAGATGAGCCACTTGCTGTAACCCTGCCCGAGCATGTTGTTTTCAAAATTGTTGAAGCAGATGCCGTGGTCAAAGGTCAGACCCAGTCTTCTTCTTTCAAACCGGCCGTCCTTGAAAACGGTGTTCGTGTGATGGTGCCCCCGCATATTGAATCGGGTACGCGCATCGTCGTGAACACTGTCGAAGGCACCTATCTTGAGCGTGCCAAGGATTAAGGACTTTTCCCGTCCTCTGGTTTAAGGATTGGGCCCATCCATATGAATGGAATGGGTCCCGACCCTCCTTTTAATTCAAATTCCGGGAGATATGCCGTGCGAGGCGCCGCCCGTCGTTCAGCAAATATCAACGTCATGTTCAAGGCCGTCGAAAAGGCTGCCTATGGACTAAAACGCGACTTCGGTGAAGTCGAGAACCTTCAGGTTTCGATGAAAGGCCCGGCAGATTTCGTATCTTCGGCTGATCTTCGTGCCGAAAAACGCCTACGCGAAGAGCTTGAACGCTCCCGCCCCGGATACGGCTTCCTGCTTGAAGAAGGCGGTGAAATCAAGGGGTCCGACCCTGAACATCGCTGGATCATTGATCCGCTTGATGGGACCACCAACTTCTTGCATGGCATTCCGCATTTTGCCATTTCCGTTGCCCTTCAGAAGGGTGATGAAATCATTGCCGGCATCATTTATGACGTCGCCAAGGATGAATTCTTCTGGGCGGAAAAAGGCGTTGGTGCGTTTCTTGATAACCGTCGCCTGCGTGTTTCGGGCCGTCGTCGCCTGAATGAATGCGTTTTGGCGTGTGGTGTTCCCCATATTGGACACGGCGACCATGCCGTTTTCGAAAAACAGCTGCACACGGTCATGGACCGTTGCGCTGGCGTGCGCCGCATGGGTGCCGCATCGCTTGATATGGCATATGTCGCAGCTGGCCGTTATGACGGTTATTGGGAATCGCACATCAATGCGTGGGATATCGCGGCTGGTCTTATTCTGATTTCAGAAGCCGGTGGCTATGTCCGCGATGCCAAAGGTGGCACCAACATGCTGGGTACGGGCAGTGTCGTCGCTGCCAACGACTATATCCAGCCGGTTCTGGCCAAGGCGCTAAAAAAAGCAGTTACCGACTAACTGTCGGCTTTTATTACCGTTTTTTGAAAGGGCCCCTTCGCATTTTGTCGAAGGGGCCCTTTTTCTTTTGCCGTCAAAGCGGTTGTCCATTACCTGGCTCTAAGCTATGGTGCATGGTACTGCACGCCGTCGCCCAATGCGAGGCAACCAGACAACAGGGGGGGTATTCGATAAGAATTATCGGGTGCCTAACGATCGACACAAAACTGTGTGAAATAGAAAAACGTTATACAAGACGGTTTCAAACACAGGGTATTAAGGGGCCTGCGATTTGATGGGGTATTCCAAGATTTCGGTGCTGACATTAATGACTGCACTCGGAACCAGCGCGTTCTTCGGCGACAATGCTTCCGCACAACAATACTCCCCCGTTTCTGTAGACAGCAACGTACAGGTCAATTGGGACGTTGCCGACGGATATGGCGGACAGACAACCGTTCCGCAATATTTGTCCCCCAGTGTATCGCGTGAGCATATTGTCATGCCGGGCGGTGATTTGATCTATCCCGAAACACGCCCTCAGTCGGCTTTCCTTGCCAATGACCAGTTCTCATCCACAGGGAATGATTCATATGACGGTGGTTTTGAAACTGTTGTGATTGACGGTGCTGGCGGTAATGCCGTCCCAAGTCAGTCACAGTTCTATGGTGTGCCCGGTGTTTCTGATACCGCCATGTCACCCTCAATGGATGATGGTGCGAACCAGACAATCGCCTTGCGCCAGCCCGAGGCAACCACAGCCCCGCGGACCAAACCAGCAGCGCCGACAACAGTCGCAGCAGCAGCACCCTCTTCATCTGCGTCATCTTCTGGCTCCGCGCCAGTGCCACTGACCAAACCTGCGCCTGCTCCGGCGGCTTCAACCATGACCGAGACAGCAAGCGCACCGGCCGCTCCGGCGACAGAAACCACCATGGTTGAACCGCCAGAGGCGCCGCCGCTTCCGAGTACCGAAAGCAAGGCATCCGAAGCCCCCGCAGCACCGGTGGTTGAGCCGATTGGCAGTGGATCAGAAATTCCGGTTGCACCGACATCTGCGCCCGATACGACGTCTCAGCCAGCCCAAATGGCAGAAGTCGCACCGGCAGCACCCAAGCCTGAACCAAAACCAGAACCAGCTGCCGCACCGGCGGCTGAGGAAGCATCGCTTCCACCTGCCACCAAAGCACCTGCCGCGAGCACCTCAACCGGAGCGGGCGAATACAGCCTTGGCTTTGCCAGTGACAGCTTTGAACTGACCAGTGCCGCCCAAAGCGAGCTTAATCAGGTCATTGCCGCCATGAGCAACGACGACAGCCTGCGCATTCAGCTGCAGGCATACGCCGAAGGCGACAGTGCAAATGCCTCTAAGGCGCGCCGACTGTCGCTTTCGCGTGCGCTTCAGGTTCGTTCCTATCTTATCGACAAGGGTGTGCGTTCCACACGCATTGACGTTCGCGCCTTGGGTGCAAATGTTCCGTCCGGCCCGGCAGACCGCGTCGATATCAAAACCGTTCAACGCTAGGATTAATCCGCTATGAGCAATCATTCGGCCAATGGTACCGGCACAGTTACGCCCATTACCAAACCCGGAAGTTATCTGACACGTATGGCCGTTTTTGTGGCCATTATTGTCGGGGTTGGCGCCCTGCTTTACCCTGCCCTGTCTGATGCCTTTATGGCCAATATTGTTCTGAACGGCCTGATTATCGGCGTCTTTTTCGTGGGTGTTATCTATACATTCCGCATGGCCGCAAGTCTGGCCCCGGAAGTCACCTGGATCGAAGACTTCCGCCGCAACCGCCCTGGCCTGACATCGCAAGTTCCGCCCAAACTGCTCGCCCCGATGGCCAGCATGATGACCGAACAACGCCGTGATCGCCCGCAACTCTCTACCATGTCGACCCGAACAATCCTTGATTCCATCCGTTCGCGTCTGGATGAAAGCCGTGAACTGTCGCGTTATATCGTCGGCTTGCTTGTTTTCCTTGGCCTGCTCGGCACCTTCTGGGGCCTTCTGCAAACAGTGAATTCGGTTGCCGGCGTCATCAGTGACGTTAATGTCGGCGGCGGGTCCAACATGGATCTTTGGTTCTCCGAACTTAAAAATGGTCTTGCTGAGCCACTTGGCGGCATGGGCACAGCGTTTTCATCTTCCCTGTTTGGCCTTGCCGGATCGCTTGCCCTTGGTCTTTTGGACATGCAGGCCGGTCAGGCGCAAAACCGTTTCTTCAACGATCTTGAAGAATGGCTTTCAAGCTTTACCCGTCTTGGATCGGGAAGTGCTGTTGGTGATGGTGAACAGTCTGTTCCTGCGTATCTTTCGGCCCTGATCGAACAGATGGCCGACAACATGGAAGGGTTGCAAAACTCGATCCAGCGATCGGAAAGTTCCCAAATCAAAAGCCATAACACCCTGATTGATCTGGCCGATAAGCTGTCGACGCTCACCGATCAGATGAAAGCCGAGCAGCAATTGATGGTCAAACTGGCGGAAAACCAGATGCACCTCAAACCCGTTCTTGATCAGCTGGCAGATTCGATGAAAATGGGTAGCTTTGGCATTGATGATAATACCCGCGCCCACATCCGGTCCCTTGATAGCCAGCTTGGCCGTATCGGCGAAGAACTGACCATGGGCCGTCAGCAATCGACACAGGAAATCAGAAGCGAGATCAAACTTCTGGCCCGGACCATCGCCGCCATCGCCGAGGAGGGCTGATCGCATGATCGGGCTTTCGCGCCGTCGTAATCGCGATGTAAACACCTGGCCGGGCTTTGTTGATGCGCTGGCAACGCTTTTGATGGTGATCATCTTTCTTCTGATGATCTTTGTTATTGCGCAGGTATACCTTGGCGCGGCTCTATCAGGCCGTGATGAAGCGCTAAGTGACCTTACTGCACAGGTCAACGAGCTTACCAACCTTCTGTCGCTTGAGCGTGGCAACAATCAGCGCATGGAACTGGAACTGACCCAGCTTACGACCGAGCTTTCCAACACCAGTGACCAGCGCGACGACCTGAAATCACGTGCAGCTGCCCTTGCCAGCCAACTTGCCGATGCCCAGCTTTCGGCTGACGACATTGAAAAGAAACTGCTCGCAGCGCTGGCATCGATTGAAGACAAGGATGCCGAACTGAACGAGATCCGCGAAAGCAAGAACGAAAAAATCGAAGATCAGGACGCCCGGATCGCCGAACTTTCCGCCCTTCTGGCATCGCGTGCCGCCGCCCTTGAGACGGAAAAGAAACTCAGCACCGAGGCCAAGGCACAGGTTGCCGCCCTTAATCAGCAGATGCTTGCCCTGCGTCAGCAACTGCAAAAAATCGAAGCCGCCCTTGAGGCTGCCGAAATCGAAAACGCCGATAAGGAAGCCCAGATTGTAAACCTTGGGCAGCGACTGAACGCAGCACTTGCGACCAAGGTCGCCGAATTGCAGCGCTATCGTTCGGAATTCTTTGGCCGGCTGCGCGAAGTTCTGGGCGATCGTCAGGATATCCGGGTTGTCGGAGACCGGTTTGTTTTCCAGTCCGAGGTCCTGTTTGGTTCTGGCTCAGCTGATCTTGGCGAAGGTGGCCAGGAACAACTGGCGAAACTTGGCGAGACGCTCAAGACCATCTCCGCTGACATTCCTGATGATATCGACTGGGTCATGCGGGTCGATGGTCACACCGACAAAGTGCCAATCCGCAACCTGCAATTCGCATCGAACTGGGAACTGTCAGCAGCACGTGCGATTTCGGTGGTAAAATTCCTGATCGACCAGGGTGTTCCACCCAACCGTTTGGTCGCAGCCGGGTTCGGGGAGTACCAACCCCTTGATAACCGCGATGACGAAATCGCCTATCGCCGCAACCGGCGTATCGAGTTTAAGATCACTGAACGATAGGTTGTCCAGCAAGACATTCGATCAACGGCACCCCTTTTAGGGTGCCGTTTTCGTTTTCAGACCGTTTAACGCGGCGGAAAAATCTTGGAACCAATCGACACACCGGCACGTTGGTCATAAAGGAGCCTTTCAGCATAAAGGAGGCCACGATGACCATTCTCAATCCCCGTCGGGAAACCGTTGGTGTTTTTCACGATCTCTCTGCTCTGCAACAAGCAACAGAGGACCTTGGTTCTGTGGGCTTCGAGCAAACAGACCTCAGCCTACTGACAACCGAAAACACCATCGAAGACAAGCTCGGCCACATTTACCGTAAGGCCGAAGACATCGACAACGACCCGAACATGCCGCCGCTGGCCTATACAACACCGACCCCGATCGGCAATGCCGAAGGTGCCCTTGTTGGTGCCCCAATGTATGCCGCAGCATTTGGTGCCGCAGGGGCTGTGATTGCAGCAGGTGGACCGATTGCCCTGACCATTTCAGCCATCATCGGTGCCGGTGGTGTTGGTGCCGCTGCAGGCGGTGTCATTGCCGCAATCATCGGGAAACGATATTCCACTGAATTGCAAGATGCCCTTGATCAGGGCGGGTTGTTGCTTTGGGCCAAAACACCTGATGAACCAACGGAAAATCGGGCCAAGGATATCCTTACCCGGCATCAGGCCGAACTGGTCGGCACCCACGAAGTGGCAAATTCACACACCAAACGCGACATGCTTTAACGGGCCCTTCGTCAGCACCGTTCCCTGTTGCTATGACAGTGCCTGCGTATCGATCAAATCAATGATCAGAAAAACAGTCCTCATTTCCGGGGACTGTTTTTTGCACTGGTGAGTTCAATGACTTCACGTTAGGGTCTTCGCCCTGATTAATGCCCACTGCCCTGATTTTCCATATAAATGCCGGAGCCACCATGCTGCGTGATATTTCGCCCCAGAGTATTTTCATGGGCCTGTTGGCCGGGTTTGTTGGATCGGCCAGTTCGTTTGCTGTTGTCTTACAAGGATTAACAGCAGTTGGTGCCACGCCTGAACAGGCAGCATCGGGGTTGATGGCACTGTCTCTTTCCATGGGGCTTTGTGCGATTGTTTTATCACTTAAGACAAAGCTTCCGATCAGCATTGCCTGGTCAACTCCGGGGGCGGCCCTTCTGGCAACGTCCGGGGCGATTGACGGCGGCTTTGCCGTGGCGGTCGGGGCCTTTATCATCTGTGCCATCCTGATCATCATCAGCGGTGTTTGGAAACCCTTGGGCCGTGCGGTTGCGGGTATTCCTACCCCGCTTGCCAATGCGATGCTGGCCGGGGTGTTGCTTGGCCTTTGCCTTGCTCCGGTCAAGGCGGTTGCCTTTGATCCGCTGTTGGGCCTCCCCATCGTGATTGCGTGGCTGGTGGTCGGGCGGATTAACCGTCTGCTTGCAGTGCCTGCGGCCCTGTTGGCCTTTATTTGCGTGATGATCTTCGGGATCGATTTTCCACCAAATGCCTTGGTCGACCTTGGCAATTCCATCGCCCCGCCGATTGAATTCGTTATGCCGGACTTTACCCTTGCCGGGCTGGTTGGTATTGCCTTGCCGCTTTTCATCGTCACCATGGCATCGCAAAACATTCCGGGCACGGCGGTTCTGCGCGCCAATGATTATGACACACCACCGGGTCCTCTTTTTACCGTGACCGGCATCTTTTCATTGCTTTCGGCCCCGTTTGGTGGCCATGCGGTCAACCTTGCCGCCATTACGGCTGCATTATGCGCAGGCAAGGATGCCCACCCCGATCCAACCAAGCGCTATTGGGCGGCTGTGTTTGGCGGGGTGTTTTATATCGCGTTCGGATTGCTCGCCGGACTTGTCACCGCCTTCATCAGCCTTGCACCAAGCATCCTGATCGAAGCCGTCGCGGGTCTTGCCTTGATCGGCGCGTTTGCCGGATCGGCTGTCGCGGCCTTCAGGCAAGAAGATGCCCGTGAAGCCGCCGCAGTAACATTCATCGTTACCGCGGCGGGTCTCACATTTTATGGGGTTTCGGGCGCGTTCTGGGGATTGCTGGCAGGCGTGCTAATTTACCTAGTGATGCATATTAAAAACCGCTAGGCAATCAAGGAAATAGTTGATGTCCACGCTGTTGATCAGATAACGCATGTCAACTGGCCTTGGCTGTTTTGCCCGGGTCAGGTTTTGCATCCACGACCTTGGACTTGGACATAGGTGGGTCTGTGCCGAGATCAGTGATCGCCTCATATTGCGACATGAAAACCTTGCCCGTAAGCTCATCAAGGAAAGAACCGCACTTCAAACGGTCCATCACCGGACCTTTGACTTCTGAGAGATGTAACGTGATACCCATCTCATCAAGGCGGTGATTGATCGCCTCAAGCGATTCAACCGCGCTGAGATCAATCTCGTTAATCGCCGAGCACATCAAGATCACGTGCTTGAGCGTGTCTTCACCGATCACCCGATCAAGAAGATAATCCTCAAGATAGCGGGCATTGGCAAAATACAGGCTTTCATCAATCCGGATGGTCAGGACGTGCGGGTCCGTGATCACCTGATGACGGTTGATATTGCGAAAATGCTGCGTATCCGGCACAAGGCCAACCTCGGCGATATGCGGGCGCGACGTTTTGTATAAAAACAACCCGATTGAGAGTACAACGCCCGACGTCACCCCGACCTCAACCCCAAAGCCAAGTGTTAAAAGTACTGTCGCCAACACCGCGACAAAGTCCGATTTTGAGTAGCGCCAACTGGTTTTTAAAATGCTGAAATCCACCAGCGACAGCACCGCGACAATGATCGTGGCCGCAAGTGTGGCCTTGGGCAGAAAATAAACCAAGGGCGTTAAGGCAACCGCCGCAATCGCCAGCCCCACCGCCGTAAAGGCCCCTGCGGCGGGTGTTTGCGCCCCGGCATCAAAATTGACAACCGACCTGGCAAACCCACCGGTCACCGGATATCCGCCGGTAAAAGCCGCGCCGATATTGGCCGCACCAAGCCCAATCAGTTCCTGATTTGGATTGATACGCTGACGGCGTTTGGCGGCCAACGTCTGGGCGACCGAAATTGATTCAACAAACCCGATCAGCGAAATCAGCACCGCAGGTACCAGCAAATCCGCCATTAGCCCAACCGAGAAATCCGGCATGGTCAGCGGCGGCAAGCTTTGCGGCACATCGCCGACAACTTTGACCCCGGCGTCAACAAGATGGAAATACCACACCACCAAGGTTGTCGCGAAAACAGCCATCACGGGGCCTGCCTTGGTGATGACATCGGCCATCCTTGATCCAAGCCCCAGTTTGATCAAGGCGGGTTTGAGCCCCCGACGCACCCAAAACAAAAATACCGTCGTCGGAATGCCGATCAACACCGTTGTCATATTCGTTTCAGGCATTTTCACAAAAAGGGCTGAAACAATTTCCCAAAGGTTGTGCCCGCCCGCATCAACACCAAGGATGTGTTTAAGCTGACTTGCGGCAATCAATATCCCCGATGCCGTGATGAAACCGGCAATCACCGGATGCGACAGGAAGTTTGCCAGAAATCCGAGCTTAAACACCCCCATCATCAAAAGGATCGTACCGGAAAGGGCTGCCAGTGTCAGGGCTGCCACCGCGTAACCAATCGTGCCGACCGCTGCGACATTGCCAATCGCTGCCGCCGTCATCAATGAAACAACCGCAACCGGACCGACCGCCAAGGTGCTGCTTGTCCCGAAAATCGCATACAGTATAATCGGTGCAATCGAGGCATAAAGCCCAGCTTCGGGCGGCAACCCGGCCAAAAGCGCATAGGCCAGTGATTGGGGGATCAACATGATCGTCACGATGATGGCGGCAACCATGTCATTGCCAAATGCCGTGCGATCATAGCGACGGCCCCAATCAAGAACCGGGATGTATTTTGAAATCGACTTCAACTGCATCAATTGATCTCTTTGATCAGAATTGGCCCAAGGCAGACACATGCCCACCCCGCAAGCGGTGATTATTTAACCGAAACCTTTTCGGGTTTTGCCAGCCATTCCTTGCCGCGCAGCATGGCTTTCCAGTAAATCGGCGGCAGCAGTTTTTCCTTAAGAAACCAAGCCAATCGCGACGGTTTTGTGCCATCAATCAGCCATTTCGGGAACGATGGCAAAAGCGTGCCGCCATAACCGAACTCGGCCAAAACAATACGGCCGCGCTCCACCGTCAGGGGGCAGGACCCGTATCCGTCATATTGGGCAACGGCTGATTTTCCGTCGATGTCCGCAATGACGTTTTCGGCAACAACCGGCGCCTGTTTGCGCGCCGCCGCCGCGGTTTTTGCATTTGGCGCATTCATCACATCGCCAAGCGACCAGATGTTGGCATAGGTCTTGTGGCGCAACGTTGCCTGATCAACATCGACCCAGCCTGCCGCATCGGCCAATGGCGATACCCGGATAAAGTCCGGGGCCACCTGCGGCGGACAAACATGGATCATGTCAAAGGACTTTTCGATCCGCTGTACGTCCTCGCCCGGTTTGATGACATCAAACCACGCCTTTTTGGCCGTACCATCAATCGCAACAAGGTTATGGAAAAAGTTCAACCCTACGCCATAACGGTCGATATATTTCTCAAGGGCCGGAACATAGTCCTTCACCCCGAACAGAACACCGCCAGCGTTACAGAACTCGATAATGATACGGTTAAGAACGTCACTTCGCTGCCAATGATCTGCTGACAGATACATTGCCTTTTGTGGTGCGCCAGCACATTTGATTGGCATGGGGGGTTGGGTAAACAGGGCCTTGCCATGACGCATGGAGGACACCAGTTCCCACGTATAAGGGGCAAGGTCATAGCGATAGTTCGACGTCACACCATTTCGGCCCAGCGTATCAACAAGCCCGTCAACAGCGTTCCAGTCCAGTTTAAGCCCCGGACACACAATCAGACGAACGTATTTCACAACCCGGCAGCCATCAAGAACGATGGCGTCATCTTTTGGCTCGAACGCCGCCACAGCAGACTTGATCCAATGCACCCCCTTGGGGATCAGCGAGCCCATTGTTTTGGCGGTCGTGCTGGCATCAAAGATACCGCCTCCCACCATGGTCCAGCCAGGCTGATAATAATGGATATCTGCCGGATCAATGACGGCAATCTGAAGTCCGGCACTTCTGGCCTGAAGGCTGGACGCAATCGAAATACCCGCCGCCCCGCCACCGACAATGACAACATCATATTTTGCGTCCGCCTGATCGGTCGGCGTTTTACCGCCATTCACGATCCGGCGCACAACCCCGCCCATGTCATAACCTGCCGCCTTGGTCGCACGCAGGATTTCGCTTGTGGCAAGACGCGACGCCTGACTAAGCGACCATAAAGTTGCCGAACGCGTTCCGGTCCGGCAATAGGCAAAAACCGGTCCGGGCAATACGCCAAGCAAGCTGCCAAATTCGTCGGCGTTCTGATCCGTTACCTTGCCAGATACGATTGGCAGATAACGCGTTTCCAGCCCCGCATCAGATGCCGCCTTGGTGATCTCGTCAAAGGTCGGTTGATCTGACCCTTCGCCGTCCGGACGGTTACAAATGATCGAACGGAACCCCAGACGCGCGATCTCCTTGATGTCATCAGCAGAAATTTGCGGACTGACCGACAGGTCGTCGCTGATTTTCTTAGCTTCCATAGACGTTCCTCCTGATAATTAAAGGCCGTTAACCGGCACTTTGAGCATTTGCTTGCCGCTATCATCCGTCGGCAGACGTCCGGCGCGCATGTTGACCTGCAAAGATGGAAGAATCAGACGTGGCATGCCCAGTGTCGCGTCACGCTCTGTGCGAAAGGCGATAAATTCCGCGCGGGTTTTGTTGCCGCCGACATGGATGTTGTGCTTTTTCTCATCGCCAACCCTAGTTTCCCAACGAATGTCGCGCCCGTCAGGGCCGTAATCGTGGCACATGAACAAACGCATCTCATAGGGAAGGGCGAGAAGTTTCTGGATGCTGTCATACAGCGTTCCGGCATCACCGCCCGGGAAGTCGGCACGCGCCGAACCGCCATCTGGCATAAATAACGTATCACCGACAAAGGCCGCATCACCCATCACATGCACCATGCAGGCGGGCGTATGACCGGGGGTATAGATGGCAAAACACGTCATGGCGCCAACCTGATAGGTGTCACCATCCTCAAACAGCTTGTCGAACTGGCTGCCATCGCGCTGGAAATCAGTCCCTTCGTTAAACACCTTGCCAAAAGTTTCCTGAACCACCTTGATCTTCGCACCAATGCCAAGCTTGCCGCCCAGCTTTTCCTGAATGTAAGGGGCGGCTGATAAATGGTCGGCATGAACATGGGTTTCGATGATCCATTCCAGTTTCAGGTCATGTTCCTGAATGAAGGCAATCATCCGGTCCGCATGGCCAAAGCTGATGCGTCCTGCCGCGTAATCAATATCCATGACGGAATCGACAACAGCACACGCAGCGCTTTCAGGGTCCTTGACCACATAGCTGATCGTGTTGGTATCGGGATCGAAAAAAGCCGTGACTTCTGGTTTTATGGTCATATTCACCGGGTAGTCAGACATATGTTCCTCCTCAGGGTCCATGCCATTCACTTGATCCATTAGAATCTTTGGATGGCATGCTACGGACGGGATTGGTTATATGCCGCGCTTTGGCACGCAGCCTGTATTTCAATCTGGAATTATAAGAGTTCGGGAACCGGTTTTCGGTGATCTTGTCACCAAACATTAAAACATATTGATTTTTTAATGTTTGAGGTCTGTATTCAGGGGCAGGTCGGCATTCGGCATAAATGTTTATGGGCGGAATCAATCAGCTTTGTACCAACCCCGAAAGTCGATCCCGATCCATCAGACGAATGGTGCCGCGTGATTGTTCAATCCAGCCGCGACGCTGGAATTCCTGCAATTGCCGCGAAATGACTTCGCGCGCCGAGCCAAGCTCCACCGCCAGTTTCTGGTGTGTTGACGAAACAGTATCACCGTCCCCGGCAAGCTCGATTAACTTGTGTGCCAGTCTGATGTCCAATCGGCGAAACGCGATTTCTTCGATCACAAGAAACAGGTCCGTGATCCGTTTCGAATAGGCGGTAAAGACAAACTGCCGAAACGCGACAGAGTCCGAGACCAGCTTGTCAAATGCAGCCCGCGGGATCGCGACCGCACGGGTTTGGGTTTCTGCAATGCCCTCGGCGGAATAATCCTCATAGGCCAGAAGACAGGCGGTCGTCAGAACGCAGCTTTCCCCGGCATGAACCCGGTACAGCACGATTTCCCGCCCGGTATCGGACGTTTGCTGCACTCTAACCGTCCCCTCAAGCAACAGCAAAAGGTTCTCTGGCGATTTTCCCGGACCAAAAATGACAGTATTTGCTGGAACGGCGACAATATTGCTTTCGCTTAGAAGATAGTTTCGAATTTCTTCTGGTAATCGTGACAGGCCCGGAAACTGGTCAATCCAACTCACGGTCAAAACCTTCCTGTTTCATCTTCTGCAAATCGCCGAAGACATTTCGGCAGATAAAAGCCCACCGTTTGAAATGTTAAAACATTCAGGTGACGTTTCAATAAATTAAAATCGGTCCGTCACGATGACGCCATTGGCGGAATATGCAGGTTTCCGGCGTCATCAAGTTCCCAGAATGGGTTGAACGCCACTTCCCATGCATGTCCGTCGGGATCGCGGAAATAACCGGAATAGCCGCCCCAGAATACTTTTTCCGCCGGTTTCTGAATTTTGGCCCCGGCTTTTTGGGCCTCAAGCATCACCGCGTCAACCTCGGCCTCGCTGCGCGCATTAAACGCCAATGTCAGACCGCCAAATGTCGCCCCGGTACCATCGTCAAATTTCCCATCCTTGATCAGATCCGTCCGGCCAAACAGACCAAGTGCGAGCCCATTGGACAGTTGATAGAATACAACCTGTCCTTCGACCATTTCAGTCATTTTCCAGCCAAGGCCGTTTTCATAGAAACGGCGCGATCTATCCAGATCAGCCACGCCAAGTGTGATCAGTGAAACACGTTGGTCCATCTATATGATCCTTTCCTGACCCTCTGCACAAATACCAAACAAACGATACCATGCGTTTTTTGCTGTTCCGAGCAGAGACTCCGCCCCATGTGAAATATCGCACCGCAGCAGCAACGCAATTATATTGCGCGTAAATCGGTACCGGAATAAGTAAATATTAAGTTGACGTAACGTCAATCCATACAATCGGGCGTTTTGGGCTGTGCACTGCGAGTTCGCTTTGAAAAAAGGTCAGCATTCATTACCATTACGACATCTCGCATTGGTCCCCCAAATCGTGTGAGATGGATTTAGACACGGGCCATACCGAAACACTGCACCAACGCCCATATCCCTATAAGCAGTGTGTAAAAGGTCCGGCACATCAGAGAGATTCCGAGGGAGACTGGTCATGGCACAATTGGCGGCAATTAGTCTTGAAGATAAATATACGCTTGAAGAAGGCCGGGTTTATCTGACAGGCATTCAGGCACTTGTTCGATTGCCTCTGATGCAGCGCCAGCTTGATGCGCGCGCAGGCCTTAATACCGCAGGCTGTATTTCCGGCTATCGCGGGTCGCCGCTTGGCGGTCTGGATCAGCAACTTTGGCGGGCTCAAAAGTTTCTATCCAAGCAACAGATCGAATTTCAGGCTGGCGTCAACGAAGACCTTGCCGCAACGGTCGTTTGGGGTAGTCAACAGGTCAATATGTACCCGGATGCCAAATATGACGGCGTCTTTGGCATGTGGTACGGTAAGGGACCGGGCGTTGACAGGTCCGGCGATGTTTTCAAACACGCCAACTATGCTGGCACATCCAAAAATGGCGGTGTCCTTGTCCTTGCCGGGGATGACCATTCTTGCAAATCGTCCACCCTGCCCCACCAAACCGAATATGCCTTTATCGATGCGCAAATCCCGGTGCTGAACCCATCGGGTGTTCAGGATATTCTTGATTTCGGCATTCATGGTTGGGCCATGAGCCGTTATTCCGGTTGCTGGGTGGCGATGAAAACCATTGCTGAAACAGTCGAAAGTTCGGCTGCGGCTGACGTCGCACCAGACCGTATCACCCCGATCATCCCCGATAATTTCGCCATGCCCGAGGGCGGCCTGCATATCCGCTGGCCCGATACCCCCAAGGAGCAAGAACATCGCCTGATGAAATACAAGCTCTATGCCGCATTGGCATATGCGCGGGTCAATAAACTCAATAAAACCGTGATCGATAGCCCGAATGCGCGGCTTGGTATCATCACAACGGGCAAGGCATATCTTGACGTCATGCAGGCGTTTGATGACCTTGGCATTTCCGAGCAAGACGCAGCACAGATCGGCATTCGGGTACTAAAAGTCGGGATGAGCTGGCCGCTGAACCGCGACGATGTGCGTGAATTTGCCATGGGACTTGAGGAAATCATCGTCGTAGAAGAAAAACGCGCGGTGATGGAAAATCAGGTCAAGGAACAGCTTTATAACTGGCGCGAAGATGTCCGACCAACCGTCATCGGCAAATTCGATGAAAAGGGCGAATGGATCCTGCCATCGATGGATGAGCTGACCCCGGCCCGTATTGCGGTTGTCTTGGCCGAGCGGATCAAACGGTTCTATGACAGCCCGGCCATTCATGAACGCATTGACTGGTTGGCGCAAAAGGAAAAGGAAATCGCCGAACCGCGCCCGGATGTTGCGCGCATTCCATGGTTCTGCCCGGGCTGCCCGCATAACAGTTCGACCAAGGTGCCCGACGGCAGCCGTGCGATGGCCGGGATTGGCTGCCACTACATGGTCAACTGGATGGACCGTTCGACCGAAACCTTTACCCATATGGGCGGCGAAGGGGCAACCTGGATCGGCCAAGCCCCCTTTACCAATGAAAAGCACGTTTTCCAGAACCTTGGCGATGGGACCTATTACCATTCGGGGTCCTTGGCTGTGCGCGCCGCCGTCGCGTCGGGTGTCAACATTACTTATAAAATCCTGTTTAACGATGCGGTTGCCATGACCGGTGGCCAGCCGGTTGATGGTCCCCTGACCGTACCACAGGTCACCCGTCAGATGTTTGACGAAGGTGCCAAGCGCATCATTGTTCTGTCTGACGAGCCAGATAAATACCCGATGGGGTCTGATTTCGCCCCGGGTGTGGATATCCGCCATCGTGATGAACTGGATGCCACCCAAAAAGAACTGCGTGAGATCGAAGGTGTGACCATCCTTGTGTTTGACCAGACCTGTGCGGCGGAAAAACGCCGTCGTCGTAAACGCAAACTGATGGTCGATCCGCCAAAGCGCGTTTTCATCAATGACCTTGTCTGTGAGGGCTGTGGCGATTGCGGTGAAAAATCCAACTGTCTTGCCGTGGTGCCGGTCGAAACCGAATTTGGCCGCAAACGTGCGATTGACCAATCGGCGTGCAACAAGGATTTCTCATGCCTGAATGGCTTCTGTCCAAGCTTTGTGACGATTGAAGGCGGATCGCTGCGTAAGCCAGATGCCGCTGCCAAGGGCGACAATCACGGCGATGCCGTCTTTGCCAGCCTGCCGCGCCCGACCCTGCCTGATATCAACGAACCATGGTCCGTTCTGATCACGGGCGTTGGCGGAACCGGTGTGGTTACCATCGGCGCGTTGCTGGGCATGGCCGCTCATATTGAGGGCAAGGGCATTGTCGGACTTGATATGGCGGGGCTTGCGCAAAAAGGCGGGGCTGTTGTCAGCCACATCCGCTTTGCCAATGAACAAAGTAAACTGCATGCCGCGCGCATTCCGGCCGGTGAAGCCAATGTCGTGTTGGGCTGTGACCTTTTGGTCGCGGCAAGTTACGAAGGCTTGGCCAAAATGCGCCGCAACTTTACACAAGCCGTGATTAACACCCATGAAACCGTGACGGGTGCCTTTACTAGCAACCCGGACTTTGAGCTTAAAACCAACGAGCATATGAAAGTCATCTCCGACACCTGTGGTGCGGACGCGGTCAATTTTGTCGAAGGCAGTGACATTGCCACCCGCTTAATGGGCAATTCGATTGCGACCAACCTGTTTATGCTGGGCGTTGCATGGCAGCGCGGCCTGATCCCGATCACCGAAGAAGCCCTGATGCAAGCGATTGAGCTTAATGGTGTGGCTGTTGATATGAACAAACAATCGTTCTACTGGGGCCGGTTATATGCCCATGAACCCAAACGCGTTCTTGAGGTTGTCGGCCCCAACGAAACCGAAGCTCACCCGGTTGCCACCGAACTTTCCGACATCATTGCCAAACGTGTCGATTTCCTGACCGGTTATCAGAATGCCGCCTACGCCAAACGCTTCACGGCACTTGTTGATCAGGTCGCAGCGGCCGAAAAACGCCTTGATGGTGGGGATGAATTGACCCGGACGGTGGCGAAATACTACTTCAAACTGCTGGCCTATAAGGACGAGTACGAAGTCGCACGGCTTTATACCGATCCAGCGTTCCTTAAGAAGTTGGCCAAGAACTTCACGGGTGATTACAAAATCAAGTTCCACCTTGCCCCACCGGCAATTGCCGATAAGAACCCGGAAAATGGTCAGCTGACAAAATCGACCTATGGTCCATGGATGATGAATGCCTTCCGCGTTCTGGCGAAATTCAAATTCCTGCGCGGGACCGCCCTTGATCCGTTTGGCCGCACCCATGAACGCAAAGCCGAACGCCAGTTGATTACCGATTACGAAATGCTGGTTGCCGAAGTCATTGGCGGGTTGACCCATGACAATGTGCGCATTGCCAACGCGCTTCTGGCCTTGCCCGAACAAATTCGCGGCTATGGTCACATCAAAGATGGCAATATTGAAAAGGTCAAAACGCGTGAGGCCGAGCTGATCGACCAGTTCCGCAACCCGCCAGAACACCTTAAGGCCGCGGAATAATCCCACAGATTCCCCAAAGCAAAGGCCCCGACAAATGTGCGGGGCCTTTGTATTTCAGGGCATAAACACGTTTTCGCCAATCGTGTTACCCAATCGTCCTGCCGCCGTTTGCCCAAATGAAATCAACAGCTTCTTGCGCCGTGCTGCTGAAAGTTTCTGTTCTTCGGGCATGCGAAGGATCGCTGCTTCAAACCGGTCGGCGACAATTAGTCCCACACTCTCGGGGATCAGTTCCTTGGGAAAATCCATCGGCACGGCAAAAAAACAACCTGTCGCAATACTCGACATAGCTTTCCCATTTCTGATCGGCTTTAAAATCCGCGACCGATGATTTGACTTCAACCGACCAAAGTTCCCCCTTGGCCCCAAGCGCCAACACATCCAACCGCCGCCCATTGCCCAACCGAAGCTCGGTCAGGCAAACCATCTGATGATACAAAAGCCGACAGACACCGTCTGTGACTTCGACCGTGATTTCTGGGCGAGACACCATGAGATAGAAACACCAATAAACTTTGCCGCAACGACACTAAAAAATTTACCCGGGAATTCAATCCCATTATGCTGCGCCCAAAGTTTAAGGGGGGAAGTCTTTTCATGATGCGCAACATTCTTGCAGCATTGAAACCACTGGGGAAATCGCAGATTTTTTGGTGTGCAGTCGGTGCGGCTATCTGTTTGATCTGGATGGGTACGCTCAAAGAAACCCAACACCCTGATTATGCAGATGCCAACCAATATATTGGGATCGCGGCGAACCTAGCAAAGTTTGGGACCGCAAATGAAGGTCTGCATGCGACAGAAGAAACCATAAAACCAGGTATTGGGCGCGAACCGGGATACCCTTTGCTATTGTCGCTGGTGTTTCAGCTTGATGATAGCCTTGAGCATATTTCCGCTGATTGCCTTTACGCAAAAGGATGTGGAACTTCTCCTTACGTGCTGGCTAAATGGACAAACCGCATTCTGATTGTTGCTGCGGGTTTTGCGATGTTCTTTACTGTGCGCCACATCACAGGCAGTCCGTTTGCCGCCGTCATGGGCGGAATGCACATATGGCTGAACCATCAAGCCCATAAAAACCATGACCACGTAATTTCAGATCCCCTCGCCCTTTTTCTTGCTAGTTTACTGGTGTTTTCCATCGTCTGGGCATGGAAGAAAAAAAATCCACTTTGCTGGATATTCCCGGCCCTTACTTTCGTTTGGTTAGCCTTTACCAAGGCAATTTATATCTATTTCCTGCCTATCGCATTTTTTCTCGGTATCTTGTTTGTCATTCTGAGCAAAGGAAACTGGCGGTCATCATTCGCAAAACTCATGATCTTTATGATCATTGCGGCAACGCCTATCGCCATGTGGATGGGTCGAAATCACGATATCACCGATCGTTACCAGTTTACCGACAGTCGCGGTGGTATCGCCCTTAGCACCCGTGTTGTTTTCAACGACATGGATCTGACCGACTATCTTGCCGCATTTACGTATTGGACACGTGGTGCGGGTGATGGCTGGGCAGAAAAACTATTCCCCACTGACGTCGTGAAGCCATTTGGCTGGTATGAAGAAGACGGATATTATCTTCGAGGACAACTTGGTTTTGGCAAGAGAGTAGCTGACTTAATCGAAAGCCGAGGACTTACCGGCGTTGAAGCACAAGATGCGGCAGAGCAGGAACTCAAAGACGCCATTCTATCTCACCCGATCAAGCATATCGTCACAACATTACCCTTGATTTATCGCGGGATTTGGATTGACGAATTTGCGGTAATTACATTCCCGGCATTCATCGTTCTTTTGGTATTTGCCTTGCGCAGGAGAAATGCACTTCTGATTGCAGTTCTATTGCCATCGCTGTTTTCTATGGTGTTCTATGCCGCCTTCAGTTTGAATCTCGCGCGCTACCAGATGACAGCTCTCCCGGGACTATCTATCGCGTTTGCCTACTTTGCAATATGGACCCGAAATCGCATCAAAATTTGGCGACAAGAACGCAATACGCCTTTGGAAGAAGGAAGCTGATATGCCCAAAGGTACAGCACATACGGCAAAATCCATTTACGAGAACGCCCGCATTGCAATTCTACTTCCCTGCTATAATGAAGGGAAAGCAATCGCCCATGTCATAGCATCATTTCGAGAAATCATTCCATCAGCCAAAATTGTCGTAATCGACAATGCATCCAATGACGACACTGCAAAGCAAGCCAGCGCTGCCGGTGCCATAGTAGTGACGGAAATACTTCCAGGTAAGGGCCACGCCGTACGACGCGGATTTTCCGAGATCGAGGCCGATATCTATGTTATGGTAGATGGTGACGGCACCTATGATGCCACGGCACTACCAACATTGATCAATCGATTGGTTTCACAACGGCTTGATATGGTTGTTGGAACCCGTGCCGAAACAGAAGAAGCTTCCTATCGCAGCGGTCACCGCATGGGTAACCGCCTTTTTAATACGGTTTTTGCAAAATTGTTCGGCGCACGGTTCACCGATATCTTTTCTGGATACCGTATTTTTTCACGCCGGTTTGTCAAAACTTTCCCCGCTATTTCGACCGGGTTTGAAATTGAAACCGAGATATCGGTTCACGCCATCATGCTCCGTGCACCCGTCGCAGAAGTTCCGACATCCTATGGTGCACGTCACGAAGGAACAGAAAGTAAACTTCGCACCTATCGCGATGGTGCACGCATTCTCAGTCGAATTTTACTGTTTACCGCTACGCATAAGCCATTTGTCTTCTATAGCTTGCTGGCTTTAGCCCTAGCAACATTATCACTCCTGTTGGGACTGCCATTGGTTATCGATTATCTGGAGACAGGCTTGGTTGAAAGATTGCCAACCGCAATACTGACAGTTGGTATTATGCTTTCAGCCATTCTGGCTTTCGTGACCGGGGCAATTTTGTCAAACATCGGCATCGGTCAATGGGAAGTCAAACGACTGGCCTATTTGCAACACTCTGACAAGCTAGAATCCTTGCGAGAAGTACTTGACCCTGAGAAAACGAAATGATCAACCCTCCCTTGCTGCAAAAAGTCGTACGGTTTGTCATTGTCGGAACGCTGGGGTTTTTAACCGATGCTGGCTTTCTTTGGCTTGCAAGCGAGAAAATAGGCCTTGATCCTTATAGTGGCCGATTGATTTCGTTCTTATGTGCATTGCTCGTAACTTGGTTACTTAACAGCACTTTCACGTTCAAAAGTACCCACAGACCTAGCAAACGACAGTTTGGCTCATATGTATCAGTTCAGCTCAGCTCATTCGGACTAAACTACGCCATATACAGCGCACTTGTATGGTTGGATGCAGTTATGCCGATCCCTGCCTTGATCATCGCATCACTGATTGCAATGTTTTATAGTTTTACGGCAATGAACATTTGGGTTTTCAAAGAACCCCATACATAAAAAGGGCCGCGAACGGCCCCTTTTATCTTGTATCTAGAATGGAAAAAATCCAACGAAGACTGTGTGTCAGCTCATGCCAAGCGCGCGCTTGTACACTTCAAGAATTTGTTCCTGCTCACTACGTTCGTGATCTTCGATTTTACGCAGACGGATAATCTGGCGCAGGATTTTCACGTCATAGCCAAGTGCTTTGGCTTCGCCGTAAACTTCCTTGATATCGGCCATCAGGTTGGCTTTTTCTTCTTCAAGACGCTCAATACGCTCAACATAACTCGCAAGCTGATCAGCTGCGATACCACCGACTTCGGTCATTCATTCTTCTCCGATGATGGGCTGCACAGCGGATACCCGGTGCGCGGAAACTTTTAATGCGGCGCGACGATACTCAATGCGTTGCGCGCTGACAAGGGGCGTTAGATGACCGATTGCGATCCCGGCACTGTCTGCGCGATCAAGTGATCCGCCACCGCGACAAGCGCATCACGCGGGCTGATCCCCTTTTCAATCGCAGCATCAAAGACCTCGCGCTGCCGACGCGCGCTGGTGCCACGTTGCACGATCACGCGCGCATGTTCGATTTCCGCAACACAGCCAAAAAATTCCGCATCCGGGCGGATCAGTTCAAGAATTTCTTCAACCAGATCGACATACGGCACAATTTCAGCCCGGCCAAAATCAATCAATCCGGTTTTCTCGCCCGGATCACTGCCATAACGGCAGGCCCGCCAACGGTTTTCGCGTACCAGCATGTGCGAATAAATCCGCCACCGCTGATTGTTCCGCCGCAATCGATACAACATCCGCATCAGGCATCGTGTAATTGACGCAACACACACCGCATCTTCAAGATCGGTACAGACATCGGCAATCCGCATTTCAAGTGTCGGCCACCGGTCCGATGGGCGTAAATCCCACCAAAGCTTGGTACCGTCCTCAATCACACCGGCCTGGATCAGCATATCGACATGGCGGCGATATTCCGCCCATGATCCAAACACTTCGGGCAATCCCGTACGTGGCAGGTTATCAAACACTGAAAGCCGGAAGGTCTGAAGCCCGGTATCGCGGCCCCGCCAGAACGGCGAACTGGTGGTCAAGGCCAGAAGATGCGGCAAAAAGTAACTTGCCTGCGCCATCAGTTCAATCCGAAGGTCATCATCCTCAATACCCACATGCACATGCATGCCACAGATCAGCAATCGGTCAACAACCGTGCGCAAATCGCGTGCGATGGTGCTGTAGCGTTCGCCTTCGGTGTGTTTTTGGCTGTCCCACTGGGCAAACGGATGGGTCGATGCCGCCAACAATGCCATGTCGTACTTGCTGGCAATTTCGGCCAGGGTTGAGCGCATATGGGTCAGTTGTTCGCGCGCGTCCTTTGCACTGTTGCAAACCTTGGTACCGGTTTCGATCTGGCAGCGCATAAACTCGCTGGAAACCTGATCACCGAGCTTTGCCTTGGCATCCTTTAAAAAGTCCGCTGGCGGATCATTTGCAAGATCGCGGCTTTGGCGATCAACAAGCCAGAATTCCTCTTCGATACCAATCGAAAACCCCGGTTCTTGCGTCTGGAACGCCGCCAAATCAGTCTCTCCTGATCTTATAAAGGTTTGGATCGGCAAGAATATCGACAAACGCGTCGCCAAGAATTTTTGCCCATTTCTCGCATCCTTCATCAGTATCAATCAGATCCTGACGGATTTCAATCGACACACAGGGCAAACCACCGGCTTCACCATGATGATCAATGGTATAATCGGCCATTTGCTGCCCGGAATAGGGTTCATTGTCACCAATGGTCAGATCGGGATTCTGTTCGCGCAGCCTGGCCAGCAGCGGAACTGGAATACGATCATCCTGATCCCAAAGGATGCCAAGCTCCCAAGGCCGTTCAAAGTCTTGAAACACCGGTGTGAAGCTGTGGATTGCGATCAAAGCTGGAACAATTTTATGGGCATGGAAATTGGCAATCTGTTCTTCAATCGCCCAATGATACGGCAGGAAAATCTCACGGATCCGTTTCATATGTTCTGTGGGCGACACATTTTTATTGCCCGGCACCACCGTCTGATCAGCAATTTCAGGCATACCGGTCGGATCCCAAAGTTGGCGATTACAATCAATCACCAACCGCGAATACCCCCCCAGAACAGCCGGGCAATCAAACCGGTCAACGAGAATTTCGGTTACTTTGCGCGCCCCGATGTCCCACCCGATATGACGTTTACGTTCCTCTTCCGGCAAGCCAAGCGTACCAAGACTTTGTGGAATTTCACGCGATGCATGGTCGCAGACAAAAAGCGAATGTCCTTTTCCGTTTGCGTTCAAAATTTCAAACGGGGCTGGATCATCTTGGCCCAAAAGAGGCCCTGCATGGTGACGCACGCGTATTCTCCTGAAAGTCAGTAACGGAACAGCAAACCGGGACATCGTCAAACATGCCTGTCATGGGGCAGGCATGTTGTGTTGGTTTGCACCTGTTGAAGTATCAATTTATCGACGCTCAGACAAGCTCATGCAAGCCGATCTACCCTGAAGACTAACGGTCATTATCAATGAGCCTTGGCACAACAATGCGTCTTGAGCGTATCGTGCTTTGCGTCCGCCCTAAACATCCCCTAAACTGGTATGACCATTTATAAAAATACGATAAGATTTCGTGACAGCATCGGCTGATAAACCGCGACTGGAGAAACCTCAAAATGCCGTCTGCCAAAATGCCCCCGGCCCCGGACGATCAGGAAACGAAACGTCCCAAACGGATTGCCGATCAGGTCGCAGACCAGCTGCTTGAAAAGATTTCAGACGGTATTTTCCTGCCCGGTGACCGGCTTCCGGGTGAACGCCAACTGGCCGAAACCATGAAAGTCAGTCGCGTTTCGGTGCGTGCGGCCCTGCAAAAGCTTAAAACCCGTGGCTATCTGCGCGCGGTTCAAGGCGGCGGCACGGAAATCCTGTCATCGACCGGGATCGACATGGATACCGCCATGACCGATCTTGTGCGCGATTCCATCAGCAACCTGCGCGATCTTCAGGAAATCCGTTGTACGCTGGAAACATGGGCGGCTAGGCGGGCTGCGGTCAATGCCAGTGACGAAGACATTAAATTGCTGCGCATCGCCTATCGTCAGGCCCATGATCCGCGCCGTGCGTCCAAGTACCGTGCCGATGACGATCATCGTTTGCACATGATGATCGGCCGGGCGACAGGATCGATCATTTATTATCACGTGATGAAAATGCTCCATGATGTGTTGCAAGCCGCATTGATGGAAATCCGGTTTAACAATCTGACCGGCCCCTCGTTTGACCGGATGGTGCAGGAACATCATCATGACATCATCGAAGCCATTGCCGCACGCGATCCTGATGCAGCGGAAAAGGCGATGTCAAACCACCTGCAAGCCGTGCTTGATTTCTTTAAAACAGCATCAGACAAACAATCGACTTAACAATGTTCAAACCGCCGCCCAAAGACGGTCCAGACCAAAACTCCACTCAGGGAAGCTAAGCATGACAACCGCGCGCGAAAAACTTTTGGCCATGATGGATGCTGCGTTAAAGGCAGCCGATCCAGCCGTTCAAATCCCATTGAACATGCCAGAGAAGCCAAAAGGCAAAACCATTGTCATTGGGGCAGGCAAGGCATCGGCCAATATGGCGCGCGCGTTTGAAAAGGCATGGGATGGCCCGCTTGAGGGATTGGTTGTCACCCGTTATGGCCACGCGGTTGACTGTGAGCAAATCGAAATTGTCGAGGCATCCCATCCGGTCCCCGATACGGCAGGTCAAAAGGCCGCCGAACGCATTCTTGAGATCGTCAAAAAAGCCGGACCAGATGATCTGGTGATCTGCATGATTTCAGGCGGCGGGTCGGCCTTGCTGGCCCTGCCCGGTCAGGGCTTAACACTCGAAGACAAACAATCGATCAGCAAGGCGCTCTTGCGCAGTGGTGCGACCATTTCGGAAATGAACTGCGTGCGCAAACATCTGTCCGCGATCAAGGGCGGCAGACTAGCACAGGCATCTTCCCCTGCCCGCATGGTGACATATCTTGTCTCTGACGTTCCCGGCGATGATCCGGCGATCATTGCATCGGGCCCAACGGTTGCCGATCCAACCACGGGTAAGGATGCGCTTGATATCCTGCGCCATTATCAGATCGATATTCCAACGGCTGCCAAGGATCTTTTGACCGATAGCGCCCATGAAACTGTCAAGCCGGGCGATGCCTGCTTTGACGGGCATGAAACCGTGATGCTGGCCCGCCCGCAAGACAGTCTTGAGGCAGCAGCCAAGATCGCCCGCGAACTGGGCCTCAACCCGGTCATCCTTGGGGACGCCATCGAAGGCGAAGCCCGCGAAGTCGCCATCATGCACGCCGGTATCGCCCATCAGGTCGTCAACCACGGCCAACCGGCCACCAAGCCCTGTGTTCTGCTTTCGGGTGGGGAAACCACGGTCACCGTGCGCGGCAAAGGTGGTCGTGGCGGACGCAACAGTGAGTTTTTGCTATCCCTGCTTATTCAGTTTCGCGATCAAGCTGGCCTTAGCGCGCTTGCGATTGATACCGATGGCATTGACGGCAGCGAAGACAACGCCGGTGCGATCATTGATCCGACAAGTTGGCAAAAGGCCCAAGATGCCGGAATTGATCTACGCGAATATCTGGCCAACAACGACGCCTATAGCGCCTTTGCCAAGATTGACGATCTGCTGGTCACTGGCCCGACCCTGACCAATGTGAATGATTTTCGCGCTATTTTGATTGAGTAACCACCGCGACCAATAGAACGATCAAGTCCCAGGCTTTGGCATCCATGGCCGAAGCCAACCCAGCCCGTCTTCGGTCTTGCCATGTGGCTTGTATTCGCAGCCGATCCAGCCGTCATACCCGATCCGATCCAATAGATACAACAAGAACGGGTAATTCAGTTCCCCACTATCGGGTTCATGACGGCCCGGCGCGCCGGCCACCTGCACATGGCGGGTGATCTCAAGATACTGGTCAAGACGGGCGGCGATGTTCCCGCCGACAATTTGCGCGTGATAAATATCAAACTGCAATGCCAGCCGTGGATGGTCGAGCTGTTTGAGGATAACCGCCGCCTGCTCCACCGAATTAAGCAAATAGCCCGGCATATCCATCGGATTGATCGGTTCGATCAGGATGTCAACACCGGCCTGATCGGCCAGATCGGCGGCATAGAGCAGGTTGTCACAATAAAGCCGGGCAATTTCACCGGCATCTTCGTCCTTGCCCATAACACCGGCCATGCAATGAAGCATCTTGCAATTGGTCGCCGCCGCATAATCAAGCCCCTTGACCACCGCGTCACGAAATTCATCTTCACGGCCCGGTCGGCACGCCAGCCCACGATCCCCGGCATCCCAGTCGCCAAGTGGCAGATTGAATAAAGCCTGCTCAAGGCCATTATCGGTCAGAAGCGATTTTGCCGTTGCCATCGGCACATCATAAGCCCCGATATATTCCACGCCGATAAACCCCGCCTCCGCCGCCGCCGCAAATCGCTTCTCAAACGGCAGGTCAGCAAACAGGAACGACAGATTGGCAGCAAAACGTGGCATAATGCACCTTCAATGGCTTTACATATCAAGACTGTATCGTTTCGCATGCGTCCCTTTAGGTCAATCATCAATCGCCTGCGGGGTTTGAATGTTCTCGTGATCTGGCAATTTCGCTCGCAATCCAGATTCCAAACACCTCGACTTCGGCCCGATGATCGCCACGTCCGGTATGCACCAGATTGTAAGTATGACCTTCGATCACCGGCCCAAACGGCTGCACGAGCAGCCCGCTGTCAAGTTCGGCGCGTGCCAGCTCACGGCTGGCCAGAACCACGCCCTGCCCGGCAATGGCCGCCTGAATGGCATGGGCATCATCGGAAAATGTAAATCCCCCCGAAACCTTCAAGCCACTGATCCCTGCTGCCAAGGCCCAGCGTTCCCATGTCGGTGTCTGATCATCGGGTCTTAGCCAATCGAGATGCAAAAGCGCACAGTCCTTCAGGTCTTCGGGATGTTTCAGACCCAGCATCGGACTGCAAAGTGGCACGAACCGTTCTTGAAACATGGTTTGCGCCACAAGTCCGCGGTACGGCCCGGCACCATAACGGATCGCAGCATCGACAACCCCGCTTGCCAGATCAACCACCTCGGGCGAGGTATGCAAACGCAGATGAATATCAGGATATTCGACCTGAAAGCGCGGAAGTCGCGGCAACAGCCATTTGGCGGCAAAAGACGGCAAAACGGACACCGTCAGACTACTGGTCGTCGTGCGCTGCCCAACACGATCAATCGCCAAGGCAAAGGATGCAAACCCATCACGCAGAACAGGGAAAAGCTCATGCCCCGCCGGGGTCAAAACAACCTGCCTTGGCTTGCGATCAAACAGACGAATGCCAAGCGTTTCCTCAAGCAGGCGTATCTGATGACTGATTGCTGTTGGCGTTACGGCAATTTCAGCCGCAGCCTTTTTAAAACTCTGATGGCGGGCAGCGGCCTCAAAGGCGCGGAATGCGGCAAGCGGTGGCAACGACATATAGGTGAACCTAATTCATCCATGAACTGAGGAATTCGATTTTGCCGAAACATCCAAAACAAGGCAAGTCTTGGTCATCGAACAAAAAAACGGATGAACAAGTATCATCCTTAGGAGGATATCATGACCACGATCTTGCACATCGACAGCAGCGCCCGCCCCGGCCGGTCCGACCAAAAACAACACGGTTCCCACAGCCGCCGCCTGAGTGCCAAATTCATCGAACTCTGGCACACCCAACGCCCCGATGATGAAATCATTTACCGTGATGTTGGCGCATCCCCGCCCAAACCCGTCACCGGTGATTGGGTCCATGCGGCATTCACCAAACCCGAACAACGCGAAGACTGGATGCATGATGTTTTGGCCCAAAGTGACACACTGGTCGATGAACTGCTACGTGCCGATGTGATTGTTGCCGGTGTTCCAATGTATAATTTCGGAATGCCCGCCCAGATGAAGGCCTGGCTTGATAACATCGTCCGGGTGGGTCGCACCTTTGGGTTCGACCGGGCGCGCGATGGTGTTCCTTATTGGCCGATGGTAACCGGCAACAAATCCATCGTTGCCCTGTCATCGCGCGGTGATTACGGCTATGGCCCGGATGGTCGGATTGCGCATCTGAACTTTGTCGAAGGCGCTCTTTTCACCCCGCTTGAATATATCGGGATCACCGATCAATACGGAACGGCCATCGAATATGACGAGTTTGCCGATGACCGAACCCGTCAATCCATCGCCGATGCCGAGGGCGAGGTTGCCAACATCGTTGATCGTTTAATCGCAAAACACAGAACTGAAAACGCGGCCTGATGTTTGCGGCCAAACACGCTCGCTCAGGTTTCCTTTTGCGGCGGCGGCACAACCGCCGTCGCATTTTCCCGGTCCTGCCCAGTAATCAGGCGCGCACCTTTTTTACGAAACAGGTAACTCCACATCCATTGCACCATGACAAGTGCCGGAGCACGCAACCCGATCAGGAAATAAATATGCGCCAGCCCCCAAAACCACCAGGCAAGCCATCCTCTTAGCTTGATGCCATTAAGATCCATCACAGCACGGTGTCGGCCAATCGTCGCAAGGTTCCCGGCGTGACTGTATTTAAACGGCGATGTTTCCCGCCCGTCTCTCAGATCAAGAATACGCTGCCCGACGTATTTTCCCTGTTGCTTGGCCGCCGGTGCAATGCCCGGCACAGTCAAACCATCGCGCCACGCAACATGGGCGGCATCCCCGATCACAAAAACATGTGAATGGCCGGGAACAGAAAGGTCACTCTCAACCTTGATCCGGCCGCCACGATCCGCAGGTTTTTGCGTCCAGTCTTTCAAATCAGGGACCTGAACTCCGGCCCCCCAGATGACATTGGCACTGGGAATAAATTCATCGCCGATTTTCGCACCTTGCGCGGTGATCTCGGTGACAGCCTGCCCAACGCGCACATCCACCCCAATGCTTTCAAGCGACTTTTGCGTATAGTCAGACAAATCTTCGGGGAATGCGCCCAGAATTCTTGGGCCACCTTCGGCAAGGATGATGCGCGCGTCACGCGGATCAATCCGACGAAAATCATCAGACAGTGTCTTTTTGGCAAGTTCGGCAATAGCCCCGGCCATTTCGACACCGGTCGGACCACCTCCGACAACGATGAAATTCAAAAGTCGGCGTTTTTGATCCTCATCCTGACTGTTTTCCGCCCGCTCAAACGCCATCAAAAGGCTTTTGCGGATGTTGGTCGCCTCGGTAATATTCTTCAAACCCGGAGCCACCGACGCCCAGTCATCATTGCCGAAATAGGACGTTACCGCGCCGGTTGCCAAGACAAGGTAGTCATATTCCAGAACATGTTCCCCGGAAAGAACACGCTGATTTGGCAAATCAATCCCGGTGACTTCACCCATAAAAACGGAAACATTTGGCGATTTGCTGAACATGCTGCGGATCGGCCAGGCAATTTCAGCCGGCGATAAATCCGCCGTTGCCACCTGATACAGCAACGGTTGAAACAGGTGGTGATTGCGTTTGTCGATCAGAATGACGTCGACATCTTTACCAGCAAGTTTTTTGGCCGCACTCATGCCACCAAATCCGGCCCCAATGATAACGACGCGCTTTCGATCCGACATACTGAGGTTTCCTTTTGCTGCGTAAGGCATGAAAGCCAACCCAGTTGTTAGCTAGGAGCAAACCAATCAAATCGCAAGCAAACCAGTGTGATCAGCACCACAAGCCACTAAGGATAAGGCCGCCTGAACTTCGTATGAGACCATATGCGTCACCTGTCAGTCACCGAACGATCCAACAGGCGGCACTGAAAGACCTTTTAAGCCACCGCGCACATAAGATTTCATTCCCCTAACCAGGGCATCGAACACCATCCGGCAGCGCAATGTATCGCGCAGGCCTTCGTGCATGGTTATCCACGTGTCCAGTCCGACCGAAAACTCTGGAATCAAACGTACACAATCGCCACTTCGTGCAGCCAGATGCGACTGGCAAAGAGCAACACCAAAACCCGCCCGCATCATCGCCAACTGCGCGGTATTGCTATCAACACGCATGTCAAATTCCACACTGCCAAGGTGCTGATTTCTTTCAATAATTGATCGAATGTCAGCTGTCTTGGTGTCAAAACCGATCAGATCAAGTTTGACAAGCTCCGACCAGTCAATTTTATCATGACAATCCGCCCAGCCAGATTGCGCAAGATATCCCCTCGTCGCATAAAACCCGATCTCAACGGTGCCGGTCTTCTGCGCGATGAGGGAATCCTGATTTGGTGCAACCATACGCACCGCAATATCCGCATCGCGTCGCAGCAAATTTTCCACCCGGTTTGACAACACGAGCTCGAATTCAAGATCAGGAAATGAATTGCGAATCCCCGTCAGGATGGGCGGCAAAACTTCAATCCCGACGATTTCAGCTGCGGTGATGCGCACAGTACCTTGAACGGCACTTCTCTCGGCACTTGCGGCACGTTGAAGTGCCTTTGCCGTTGATCTTAGTGCTTCTGCGTGTGGACGTAACCCAATGGCGGTATCTGTTGGCACCAAACCAGATTGCGACCGGGTGAAAAGCACAATCCCCAACTGCTCTTGCAATTCATCAATGTGTCGTCCAACCGTCGGCTGCGTCAAACCAAGCGCGCGTGCAGCCGCCGAAAGAGACCCATGCTCTAACACCGCAAGAAACGTCCGATAAAGGTCCCAGTTGGGTTCATGCATTGCCATACATTTATGTATATCATGGATACCAATTTATAGAATACCATTTCACCAACATGACCAGTACCTTTTGTCTACCCCACTTAACGGAGGACAAAATCATGACCCGAAATTCAAACCGTATCGCCCTTGTCATTGGTGCCAATGGCGGCATCGGATCGGCCATTACCACCGCACTTCAAGACCATGGCTGGCAGGTTCGCGCACTGGTGCGAACGCCCCCCAAGGCCGATCAATCCAATGCAGATGATATTGACTGGCGCGTCGGCGATGCCATGTGCCGTCATGACGTGTTAAATGCAAGCCGAGGTGTTGATGTCATCATTCATGCCGTTAATCCGCCGGGCTACCGCAATTGGTCCAAGTTGGTTTTGCCCATGCTTGACAACACGATTGCGGCCGCCATCGTAAACAAGGCACGCATTGTCCTGCCCGGAACGGTTTACAATTTCAATGAAGACCAACTTTCCAATCTGACCGAAACCAGCCCGCAGCTCCCGAACACCCGCAAAGGCGCTATTCGGGTGGAAATGGAACGGCGTATGCGCCGAGCTGTTCATTCAGGTGCAACAGGATTGATTGTTCGCGCAGGTGATTTCTTTGGACCGGGCGCAAACAACAACTGGTTTTCCCAATGTCTGGTCAAGGCCGGTCAACCTGTTCGTGAAATCACCTATCCGGGCAAGGCGGGCGTGGGCCATCAATGGGCCTATTTGCCCGACGTCGCCGAAACAATTGTCCGGCTCCTTGATCAACCCGATGTCTTAGGATCCTTTGCGCAATTTCACCTGCAAGGACATTGGGACAACGACGGCACGCAAATGATCGCTGCGATCAAACGCGCGGTCGGAAATCCCGATATTCCAGTCAAACACCTCCCATGGACGATGATTGGCCTGCTGCGCCCATTTGTTCCGTTCTTCCGCGAAGCCTGGGAAATTCGTTACCTTTGGCGCAACCCGGCCCGCATGCACAATGATCGTTTGCGTGCACTGTTTGGTAACGAACCCCATACGTCGCTTGATCTCGCCGTTCATCGGACACTTGATGCCTTGGGCTGTCTGTCACCTCAAGACCATCAAGAACAAAACACGCGCCCCGATCAACGGGTCGCCACACCACCCCATCTTCGAATGGTCTGATGAAAATGACGTGATGCCGGTCACTTGCCAAATATCACCACGCAAGAGAAGACACTTCCGGCCGAGCAGGTTATAACAACACGTCTTTTTGGCTTAAGATTGAGGTCCCCACATGAACAACGCCTTTTCGCTTCATCCCCAACTTGCTGCTGATACGACCTTGGTCACAGATGGCCCGCTATCACATGTTTTGTTGATGAATGATGCGCGTTATCCTTGGCTCATTCTTGTTCCTAAACGTCCTGATCTTGTTGATTATGATGATCTCAGTCCGGAAGACCGCAAAACGCTGGGCGACGAAGCCGCCACCGTTTCAGCCGCTCTAAAAAGCCGGTTTGATGCCCATAAAACCAATGTCGCTATGCTGGGTAATATGGTGCCCCAGCTTCATTGCCATGTGGTTGCCCGCTTTAAGGATGATGCCGCCTGGCCTGGCCCGATCTGGGGTGTTGGACAATCAAAACCCTATGAAGAAGACGAAGGCCGCGAACGATTGGCCACCCTTAGGGCCGATCTGATTTCGGCGTTCAAGCACCTCTGATAAAGTGCTGCGATATCCACGCGGCGAAGCACCATCTCGCCCTATCAAAAGGCGCTGCCCCATGCCTGTTATCGAGCGTGATACGATTTTTGTCCTGAAACCCGATTTCGAAGATCCGGCATGGCCCGGACAGCGATTTTATTGCTGGCACTGCACGCTGATCGAGGGTGTTCTGGCGTCTTTTCCCGATCTGTGCGGCGACCTTGATGTTCATCGCATTGCGTGGCCGCGTCCGCGCGCGGAAATTGTCGACCTTCTGGGGGAAGACCACCAATCTCTTCCGGTGATGATCCTGAAGTCGGGTGATGCGTCTGATCTGCAAACCGGCGTTGCCAATGGCCATGCTTTTATTGATGACAAAGACACCATCTTGCAGGCCTTGAGCGAACGGCACGGTTTTCCCGTTCCCCATCCTTGACGCACATCAAGGCGCGCGTCATTGGAATGATGCAAAAGACGGACAGAACGCACCAACCGGGATGTCCGTTATGCAGCTTGCCCTTTATGAAAAATACGACCTGCGCCTGCCGCGCTACACCAGCTATCCAACGGCACCGCATTTTCATGACGCCATAAACGGTAAAGTGTTTGCAAACTGGCTTGGCGAGTTAAACCCGCTTCAACCGCTGTCGCTATATCTGCATGTCCCCTATTGTGAGGAAATGTGCTGGTTCTGCGGCTGTAACACCAAAATAACCAAGCATTACAAACCCGTTGGCACCTACGTCGCGGCCCTTCTGACCGAGATCAAAAACACGCTGCGCAAGCTTGATCCGACACACCGGTTCACCGTGTCGCACATTCATTTTGGCGGCGGCAGCCCGACCATCCTTAAGGCTGATGATCTTCGGACCATCATGGGTGCTATCCGCAAAAAGGTTGATATCCTGCCCACGGCCGAAGTCGCTATTGAAATGGACCCGCGCACGGCAAATGATGATTTAATGGATGCCATGATCGAATGCGGTTTTAACCGCGCAAGCATTGGCATTCAGGATTTCAACGCCGACGTCCAGCGTGCGGTTAACCGCGTCCAAAGTTATGATCTGGTCCGTGACGTCATCTCCGGATTGCGCCATCGCGGCATTCGCGGCATCAACGTCGATCTGATGTATGGCCTTCCCAATCAAACCGTTCAATCCATCCGCCAAACCGTCGATCAGACCGCAACACTCTGCCCGGATCGTCTTTCGGTATTTGGCTATGCCCACGTACCATGGATGAAAAAGCACCAAAACCTGATCCCGACCGAAACCCTGCCAGATACGCAGGAACGCTGGGCACAGTATGAAGAAATCCAGAACAGACTGGCCTATCACCGATATGTCGCCATCGGTCTGGACCATTTCGCCCATCAGGCAGACCCGATGGCAACCGCACTTTACAACGGCAAACTACACCGTAATTTCCAGGGATATACCACCGACCGCGCCGAGGCCCTGATCGGGTTTGGTCCATCGGCCATTTCGTCCCTGCCGCAGGGCTATGCTCAGAATGATCCGGCACTGGCCCGTTGGCAGCGCGCGGTTGAGGGCGGCGACTGTGCAGTTGAAAAAGGCGTTGCCGTTTCAAACGAAGACCGCCTGCGCCGTGACATCATCAACGAGCTGATGTGTAATCTGTCAGTGGATGTCGCAAAAATCTGTAGCGCACACGGCACATCCGCCGACAGATTTGCACCAGAACTCAATCGCATTCGTGCAATGACCAATGATGACATCGTGGAAGTTAACAGCACGCACATTAAACTGACCAATACGGGGCGCCCGCTGGTGCGTGCGGTCTGTGCCGTGTTTGATACCTATCTCAATCATGCCCATGGCAGGCATTCACAAGCGGTCTGAGTTTTCCACTCATAAGCATTGCAAAAGGGGCCATCTGGCCTCTTTCTTTTTGCATTTTGACCTATGCCCGACAATCAGGCTGATTTGCGCAAACTCAGGATCACAATCCCGCTGATCACAACAAGGCCACCTGCCATCTGGATCGGGCTGATCATTTGGCCAAGCACCACCCAGGCAAACAGCAATGTCGCAATCGGTTCCATATTCATCACCGGCGCGTTGCGCGCCATATCAAGACGCGGCACGGAGATGAACAGAACCGAAAACGCCCCACCATAGAGCAAAACCAACGCCCCTAATCCGAACCAGCCCGGGGTTGCATCAGGCAACGCCATGCCACCGGGTAAAACATCGCCAAGACCAGCAATGATCATGGAAATGAAAACAACGACCATGGTGAACATTGACCGAACAGACCCGTTCAAGGCCGCAAGTTTATGATCGGTCACCCAGAACGCCACGGACAAGGCGGTCGCCGCCGTCAGTGCAAAGGCAATCCCCTGCCACCAGGTTTCACCGACCGAAACGTCACCATCGAGTTTACCGGGCACATCAAGTGCCAAGACCAGCCCCGACAGAATAAACAGCATCAGCGCAGTTGATTTAAGTGTTGGACGCGCGCCCCCCAATCCCCACGTCAGAAGTGCCAAAATGATCGGGAAACTGTTAGCCGTCAGCAACGCCAGTGCGACAGGAATGCGCGCAACCGCCGAATACAGGCAAAGGCTTTGGATCGTGATCATCAAACCCAAAAGAAGCTGCCAGCGCACCGAACTTTTCGGCAGACGAATGGAATGGCGTTGTCCAACAACAATTGCGATCAGGATCAGTAACGCCACCCCGGACCGGCACAAGATTGCCAACAGCAACCCCGTCCCGTTTTCAAAGGCAAGACGCGCAGCAACGTGGTTGGCGGCAAAACAGCACGCCACCGTCGCCAAAAGCAGGATCGCCGTTTTGCGTGGGAAAAGATCAGGTGCAGTCATCGCACCATTGGTCGCAGACATAGGGACAAAACCTGTTTTGTGGGGCACGTGATCAAACAACGCCAAAACGGCAATTAAAACAAGCCTTTCTGACACCCACCCCATCTGATGCACCAGATGGGGTGGGATGAAAAACGATCATGTGGCCTGCAGAACCGAACTGGCGCGACGATCCAGCGCACCACTGATCCGTGTCAACCCGACTGCAAAGGTAACAAGAATGGCCGCCACCCAAGGCGTTGCCGACAGGCCAAGCGACGATGAAACCACCAGCCCGCCAACCCATGCCCCAATGGCAATGCCAAGATTGAACGCCGCAATGTTCAGCGCCGATGCCACATCAACCCCACCCGGGCGATGCAATTTCGCCAGTTGCACAACATAAAGCTGAAGCCCCGGCACACTGGCAAATTGCAAGAAACCAAGGGCCGCCAAAGTCACCAATGCCAGAACCGGCGAGACGGCGGTAAAGGTAAAGACAACCAATGTTGCCGCCTGCAACGCAAACAGCACGCTTAAGGCACGCACCGGATTGCGGTCTGCAATACGGCCCCCGGCAAGGTTCCCCACCGCAATTGCCAATCCGTAGAACACCAGTATCAGGCTGACCGATGCCTCGCTAAATCCGGTAATGTTCTGCAAAACTGCGGACAGATAAGTAAAGGTCACAAACGTCCCGCCATAGCCAAACGCCGTCATGCCAAACACCAGCAACAAACGACCACTGCCCAAAACACGCACCTGATCAAGCAAACGTGCAGGTTCCGCACGGGTCAGGTTTGATGGCAACAGAACGGCAATCGCGGCAAAGGCAATCACGCCAAGTGATGCAACACCCCAGAACGTCGCACGCCAGCCAAACAACTGACCGATGAATGTACCCAATGGCACGCCGGTGACAATCGCAACCGTCAACCCCATGAACATCATGGCAATTGCCGATGCACGGCGGTTTTCCGGCACCAGATCGGCGGCAATTGTCGCCCCGATTGAGAAAAACACACCATGGGCAAAGGCCGAAATTACCCGGGCCACCAACAGCATCTCATAAGTCGGGCTGAGTGCGGCGGCTCCATTACCCAACACAAACACCCCCATCAACCCCAGCATCAGGGTTTTGCGCGGTAACCGCCCGGTAAGGGCGGTTAAAACAGGGGCGCCAAACGTCACGCCAAGGGCATAAACACTGACGATCAACCCGGCCATTGGTAGTGTAATGGAAAGATCATTTGCCACGGTCGGCAACAAACCAACAACGACAAACTCCGTTGTCCCGATTGCATAGGCCGCAATCGTCAACGCAAATAAAGCAAGCGGCATTTTCATTCTCCGGCCCGCGTGCACTACGCTGCGGGCTTAAACAAAGTGATGGGGCATTCGACCCCGTCCATTGCCGCCCAATATGACGATGGAATGGTTGCACGATAATCGGGAATGCGCGACAAATGCCTTTGAATTGAATTCAAAGATGGAGGATCAGTTGGATAATCGCGCAGGGGAAATGGAAGCCTTCATCCGGGTGGCTGAACTCAAAAGCTTTTCCGAAGCCGGGCGCAAACTGCATCTGTCGCCATCTGCTGTAAGTAAGCTTGTCACCCGCATCGAAGACCGATTGTCGACCCGCTTGATCGTGCGGTCTACCCGGGGTCTGCAACTCACGCCAGAAGGCGACATGTATCTGGTGCGGGCGCGCCGTGTTCTTGATGAAATTGACGATGCCGAACGTGCGGTTGCCAGTGGCGGCAAGGCCGCACCAAGTGGCCGTTTGCGCGTTAATGCGTCGATTGCCTTCGGGCTGATGTATGTGCAGCCACTGATCCCGGCCTTTCTGGAACGCTATCCAGACGTCGAACTGGATTTTTCACTGACCGACGGAATTATTGATTTGCTCGAAGAACGGGCCGATATCGCCATCCGGTCAGGGGCACTGCCCGACTCATCGCTTAAGGCCCGCAAACTGATCGAAAGCCACCGCATGGTCGTGGCATCCCCCGACTATATTGCCAAGCACGGTTTGCCAAATCATCCCGACGACCTTGTGAACCATAATTGTCTGCGGTTTAACTTCCCCCTGCCCTTGAATGAATGGGCATTTCGCAGCCCCGAAACAGGCGACAGGCTCAAGCGCACCATATCGGGGAATTTCATGTGCGATAACGGCCCGACAATGCGGCGCATGTGCCTGTCCGGGCTTGGCTTGGCCAGACTGGGGCGTTTCCACATTCAGGCTGATATCAAGGCCGGGAATTTGGTCGAAATCCTGTCAGACTGGACGCCACAGGACGAACAACTCATTCATGCGATGTTTGCCGGCCACGAACATCTTGCCACGCGCATCCGCGCCTTCATCGATTTTCTGGTCGATCATATCGACCCGATGGGAAATGGTCTACGTCACCCAGATTAACGGATCATGATACCGGCGCACTTAGCAATTCAAGACACCGCTGGGCAACCGCGCGTGCGGGCTGCAACGATGGATGTTTGAATGGGACGAGTTCGGTACTATCAAGCAACGGACGGGCATATTGCCCGTCATATAACGCCTGATGCAGCCGTTGATGCCGTCTCGCCGCCAGTCCTTGCGGCGCATAGATATAAACGCCCCCCGGTGCTGCCGCAGCTTCGCAACACATCGAAACCGAATCACCCGTTACGATCAAGACATCGGCCAGTGCGAGATACCCGAAATACGGATTTTCTGCATCCGATGTCCAGTCATGCAAATGATACGAAATCCCCGACTGCGCCAACCGGTCGGCAATCAGTTGTTCGTTTTCGCGCCCGGTGCGTCGGCTTGTCGTCACCAGAAGACTACCGTCAACAGCCTTCGCCGCATCAATTGCGTGCGAGATCAGATCATCGGCCATGTCTGCGGTAAACGTCGTTTTCTTTGAACTGCCGCCAACAATCACGGCAAACCGGGGACCGGGCAAACCTTTGAAATGGCTGCGCCAATTATCGGCTTCGATCAAAAGACGCGTTTCCGTGATCCGATGCGGCGCACCGGGGATTTCCAAAACGTTTTCACGCGCAGGCATCTGGTCATGGGCCGGAACGGCAATCAGATCAAAATCCTTTTCACCACTATCAGGGCGCATGATTTGACAAATTCGGGTGTGACCACGGCTTTTCTTTTTGATCCAGCGGGCAACAGGGGCGGTTCGGCGCCCGGCCGCAATGACAAGATCGGGCCAAGGTGTGGTCAAACGCGCACGCGTTCCATCATCGACACCAAGCAAACTCGCACCACGCAGGATGTTGGGCAGCCGGGCCAGCTTGGTATATTCGATATCAACCCGCTTGAATGGCTGTGCCAGCGCTTCGGCAACGCCGATTGCCTGATTAATGTTTCCGGCCCGATCATCGGCCAGAACCCAAATCAGGTGTGTGTCTTGTTCGCTCATTCAAGGGGAACTTTCTTGATACGATAAACGGCTTTTTGATCTTGGCGCATGCCAAACCTGCTTTCAAACCGTGCCGACTGGCATAGTCGCGTCCTTGATAGGTACAATCTGATCAAGCGATTATCAAGCGTCAGGCCGAACTTGTGAAATTTCATCTGGGAATTGAAATGAATTTGTAATTTAATCCCCCGGAACCACCTATCCTTAAGTGGTGGATGATCGTAAAAATGAATGGGTGGAAATGCTAAGAACATCAGTCTCGGTCAAACGCACATCGCGTGCTGTTCTTTGCATATTGCTGCTGTTGTTGCCTGTAACGGTTTGGAGTGTGACAGAGTTCTGGCGCGAAACCCGCCTTGTCGATATCGCACAGGATGGCCGCAACAAACTGGAACTATATCGCTCCAACCTTCAAGGCGCGATCAAGGAACACGAATATCTGCCGATCACGTTGGCTTCTGATAACCGCATCCTCAACCTTGCCACCTTTGCCGATCCCGCCAATGCCGCACAGGTAAATGTCTATTTGGAAAAACTTGCTGCCGACAGTGGCGCCTCGGACATTTATTTCATGAACCGTGACGGCACGACCATTGCGGCCAGCAACTGGAACAGTGACGCGTCCTTTATCGGGCGAAATTTCTCCTTCCGGCCCTATTTTCAGCAAGCCCGCCGTGGCGAAACCGGCCATTACTTTGCCTTTGGCATCACATCGAACGTTCCGGGCTACTATATTTCCCATCCGGTGCGCTCCAATGGTGTGACGTTTGACGGGGCGATGGTTGTTAAAACCCATCTTGATACCTTGCTGCAGCGCTGGACCAAGGGTGGAGAAAGCGTGCTTGTCACGGATGAAAACGGCGTCGTCATCATATCAGCCCGTCCGGAATGGCGCTTTCGCACCCTCGAAGACCTGCCCGCCAAAAATCGTCCGCGCATCATCGCATCGCGTAAATACGGCGATTCTCCACTTGACCTGATGCCTCTGACGGACGGGCAATGGCCCAAGGGCGATGAACTTTCTGTTCTGACGTTGTCGACCATTCCCAAAGACCTGTCTGACCTGCCACCAGCGGAGCGTGCGGAAAAAGCAGAACCATCGTCAACAAAGACCAACCTAGGCAAGACGACATATCTCGCAACCAGCAGTTCCCTTTCCAAGCAAGGGTGGCGGATGTTTCTTTTGACCGACAAGTCGGTTCTGGATCGCTCAACGCTTAGTGCCGGATTGATGGCCGGGGCCGCCCACGTCATCTTTGCCGGGCTGGTTTTCATTATCTTGCAGCGGCGCCGCACGATGCTTGAACAACTTGAAATCCGTGATTGGTCACAACGCGAACTTGAACGCCAGGTCCGCCTTCGCACCGCCGACCTTATGAGCACCAACTTGCGTCTGGCACAGGAAATCAACGAACGGTCACGCACCGAAGACGCCCTGCGATCCGCCCAAACCGAATTGGTCCAGACCAGCAAACTGGCCGCCCTTGGCCAGATGTCGGCGGGCATTGCCCATGAAATCAATCAACCGCTGACTGCCATTCGCAGTTATGCCGAAAATGCGTTGAAATTCATATCACGCGGCAACAGCGATACGGCCAACCGAAACCTGCAACGCATTTCCGAACTGACCGACCGCATGGGCCGGATCACAAGCAACCTTAAAACCTTTGCCCGCCGTCCCGAACAGGACAATCAGCCGGTTGATGTCCATGAACAAATGCAAAAGGCCATTGACCTGATACTTGAAACCGGTCGCACCGGCGCATCAAACATCGTGCTCAGCTACGCCCCGGACTTAAAACCCGTCATTGCCGAACCCAACCAGCTCATTCAGGTCTTTACCAACATCCTCAATAATGCCGCCGATGCCTGCCCGAGTGATGAAGACGCAAAAATCGAAGTCCATATCACCAAGGGCGACGACCGCCTGCTGGTCAGCATCAAGGACAATGGGCACGGCATCCTGCCCGACAACCTGCCCAAACTGTTTGATCCTTTCTTTACCACCAAGCCATTCGGCGACGGTTTGGGGCTGGGGTTGTCGATCTGCTATGGCATCATCCGAAGCTTTGGCGGCACCATTCGTGCGAAAAACCGCCCAAATGGTGGCGCATCCTTTATCATCGAACTTCGTTACGATGCGGTCACCGCCGACAGTGGCGATAACTGGCACTCGACGCAAAACGCTTCGACTGATAAACAGATCGAAACTCCGCATCAATCGGAGAGTTCATAACAGATCACGCATTGGATATGCCTTGGCCGCGTGATCTTTGAAACGGATCGAAGGAAAGCCAGTGCAAACCACCGCCCATTGCGTTCTGTTTGTTGATGATGATGCCGATGTGCGAGAAGCCGCACAGCAGACACTCGAACTGGCAGATATCCGGGTTGAGGTCTTTGCCGATGCGCTATCCGCCCTTGCCCGCCTGCGCAAAGGCTGGTCAGGCGTTGTCGTTTCTGACATCCGCATGCCGAAAATGGACGGTCTGGAATTTTTGACCGAAGCCCGCAAAATTGACGGCGAAATGCCCATCGTCATGATTACCGGACATGGTGACATCGCAACCGCTGTCCGCGCCATGCATGACGGGGCGTTTGATTTCATTGAAAAACCATTTGATCCCGATCTTTTTATCGACATCACCAAACGCGCCATCAGTCACCGGAAACTGGTTCTGGAAAACAGGACGCTTAAGGTCGAACTGGCCCGCCACAGCAAAAATGTATCGGGCTTCATCGGCCAAAACCCGGCGATGGAAAAACTGCGCACCCTGATTGGCAATGTCGCATCGACCAATGCCCACGTGTTGATCAATGGTGAAACCGGGTCTGGCAAGGAAGTCATCGCACGCAACCTGCATGAAATGTCGGGGCGCAGCGGGCCGTTTGTTGCTGTCAATTGCGGGGCAATGCCAGAACAACTCATTGAATCCGAACTGTTTGGCCACGAAGCCGGCGCCTTCACCGGGGCGGATCACAAACGCATCGGCAAGTTTGAATTTGCCGATAAGGGCACCATGTTTCTTGATGAAATCGAAAGCATGCCGCTTGCCCTTCAGATCAAGCTTTTGCGGGTTTTACAGGAACGCGCCCTTGAAAGGTTGGGCTCAAACCGCGTCCAGCCGATTGATCTGCGCGTGGTTGCCGCCACCAAAATTGATCTGCGCGATGCCGCCTCACGCGGGGAGTTTCGCGAAGACCTCTATTACCGCCTGAACGTCGTGCAACTTCATATCCCGCCGCTTCGCGACCGTAAGGACGACATTCCATTGTTGTTCGAACATTTTGCCCGCGATGCCGCCAATCGATTTGACCGTCCGACAAAACCGATCACCCCGGCCGAACAGGCAACATTTAACGCCCATGACTGGCCGGGCAATGTGCGGGAACTGCGCAATGCCGCGGAACGCCGGGTACTGGGGCTTGATCCACTGGCCAATGGCAAGGACGACAGCAACACGGAAATCGCGTCATTGCCCCAACAAGTCGATGCCTTTGAAAAAGGTGTGATTTGCGAAGCCCTGCGTGAACATGGTGGCAATGTCACTGCCACGGTCATGACCCTTGGCCTGCCGCGCAAGACGTTCTATGACAAATTGACCAAATACGGCATTACCCCCGCTGATTTCAGAAAACCCCGCAGCTCCACCGATGCAGAACCCGCCCGATAAGGCGGGTTTTTGTTTATCCCAGTCCATCCACATCATCGCAGAAATACGCACACATCATCCCCCCACTTGCATGTGTGGATTTTCACACATTCGTGAAATTTGATGTGCGAAACCCCCAACAAAAACAGTCACTTATGCTGCATCGCACACTTGCATCAATGCCCCTAACTGGTTGTTTTCATGTAGTTTATAGGCACCCGCGAAAACTGGCCCGCGCCTTGCTGATAAGGGCCCAGCGCCGCACGGCGTTTCAAAACGACGCCGACAAAAGGCGCGCTACCGGGAAAACGCACAAAACTTATAGGGAGACATTTTGATGCGTCTTATCAGCAAGAAAATCCTCGCAGCCAGTGTTGCAACGGCCGCAATCCTTGGCATGAACGGCATGGCATCCGCACAGGAAGTCATCAAGTTTGCCCATGTGGTCGCGCCGAACACCCCCAAAGGCAAGGGTGCGGAATTCTTTAAAAAACGCGCCGAGGAACTCCTTGGCGACAAAGTTAAAATTGAAATTTACCCGAACTCGCAGCTGTTTGATGACAGCAAGGTTCTTGCCGCCATCCTGCGTGGCGATGTCCAGTTCGGCGCACCGTCGCTGGCGAAATTTGGCAAATGGACCAAAAAGCTTCAGGTCTATGACCTTCCGTTCCTGTTTAAAGACATGGATGCGGTTTCCTGCTTCCAGAACGGCGAAAAAGGTCAGGAACTTCTGGGCGCCATGTCCGACAAGGGTTTGACCGGTGTTGGCTATTGGCACAACGGCCTTAAACAGCTTTCGGCCAACAAGCCGCTCAACAATCCTGCCGATGCCGAAGGCCTGAAATTCCGTATTCAGTCATCTGACGTGATCGCTGCACAGTTCGAAGCCGTCGATGCGGTGCCACAAAAAATGGCCTTCTCGGAAACATATTCCGCCCTGCAAACGGGCGTTGTTGATGGTCAGGAAAACACCTGGTCGAACATCTATTCGAAGAAATTCTTCGAAGTTCAGGATTACATCACCGAATCAAACCATGGCCTTCTGGACTACATGGTCGTCACCTCGACCAAATGGTGGGACGGTCTGGACCCGGAAATCCGTGATGGTCTGACCCAAGCCATGAACGAAGCATCCGACTATGCCAACAGCCTGTCGGCTGAACTGACCGCCGAACAGCGTCAGGCCGTCATTGATTCGGGTGAAACCGAAGTTCTGCAGCTGTCCGGTGACGATTTCTCCGCATGGCAGAATGCTGTCAAACCGGTTTGGGCGGAATTCTCCGACGACATCGGTCAGGACATCATCGACGCAGCTGCGGCGTGTAACTGATCCGTTCTTCTTTCCCTACATTTGGAAAAGGGCCGTTTCTGATGATTTCAGCGGTCGTTACCCGGCTGGAGGAGGGCTTAATTGCCCTCCTGCTCGCCGCCATGACGTCACTTACCTTTGTAAATGTCGTCATGCGTTATGTTTTTAATTCCGGCCTGACCTGGGCTCTGGAAATCACCGAATTCCTGTTTGCCTGGCTGATCCTCTTTGGCATGTCCTATGGGGTAAAGGTTGGATCGCATATCGGGGTGGATGCGCTTGTGCGCCTGTTCCCCCAAAGGATCCAGCGCGTCATCGGACTTATCGTTGTTGGCGCAGGCATCCTTTATTCAAGCTGGCTGATCATTGGCGGGTGGGAACTCGTCAGTTTCAACCACATGCTTGAAATGGAGGCCGAAGACAGCCCGGTCATGCTGTGGTTCGTCTATCTGATCATGCCGGTTGGGGCCGCCCTTTTGGCGTTCCGTCTGGCACAGGTTGGCTGGCGGATCATTACCGGCAAGCAGGTTGGTTTCAATCTGGCTGACGAAGCCCGCGAAGCGATTGATCTGATTGCCCCAAACGGCAGTGACGATGATCAAAATGCTTCTGCCACGCCTAAATCATAAGTCAGGCAGGGACACAAAATCATGACAATTGCATTCCTGTTTATCCTGTTGTTCGGCTTAATGGCATTGGGCGCACCGATTGCCATTTCACTTGGCGTATCGTCGCTTGCGACCATTATGCTGTTTGGCGATGACAGCCTTGCCACGCTGGCGGAAAAGCTGTTTGGCGGGATGGAACATTACACCCTTCTTGCCATCCCTTATTTCATTCTGGCATCGGCGTTTCTATCAACTGGGGGCGTTGCGCGCCGTTTGATCCGCTTTGCCATTGATACGGTTGGCTGGTTCCCCGGTGGTCTTGCCATGGCATCGGTTCTGGCCTGTATGCTGTTTGCCGCCGTTTCCGGCTCCAGCCCGGCCACGGTTGTTGCCATCGGCTCCATCGTGATCGCCGGGATGGTGCGTGCAGGCTATCCGCAAAGCTTTGCGGCTGGTGTGATTTGTAATGCCGGAACACTTGGCATTCTGATCCCGCCATCGATCGTTATGGTGGTCTATGCCGCCGCGACCGAGGTTTCGGTTGGCCGCATGTTCCTTGCCGGGGTGATCCCGGGCATCATGGTCGGCCTGATGTTGATGATTGCGATTTACATCGTCGCACGCGTCAAGAAACTCCCAAGCCAGCCACGCCCGACCCTTGGCGAATGGGGCCGTGCATTGCTGTCGGCATCTGGTGGACTTTTCCTTGTGGTACTGATCATGGGCGGTATTTACGGTGGTGTTTTCACCCCGACCGAGGCCGCCGCTGTTGCAGCCTTCTATGCCATGATTGTTGCGGTCGTATTTTACCGTGACATGGGCCCGATCAAGGAACAGTCATGGGTACCTGAAAACGGCAACACCGGCATCGGCAGCCTGCTTGCCTATAACCTGCCGAAAATGGGCAAAGCACTCGCACTGATCCCGTTTGACAAGGACATCCGTCAGGTCCTGCTTGAGGCAGGAAAAGTCACGATCATGCTGATGTTCATCATCGCCAATGCGATGCTGTTTGCCCATGTCCTGACCTCGGAACGTATTCCTCATACCATTGCCGGAACCATTATCGACTGGGGACTTCCGGCATGGGGCTTCCTGATTGTTGTCAATATCGTGCTGCTGATTGCTGGCAACTTTATGGAACCATCCGCGATCCTTTTGATCATGGCACCGATCCTGTTCCCGATTGCCATGCAGCTTGGCATCGATCCAATCCATCTGGGCATCATCATGGTGGTCAATATGGAAATCGGCATGATCACCCCGCCGGTTGGGTTGAACCTGTTTGTTACATCCGGGATCACGGGCATGCCGTTGCTCAAGGTCGTAAAGGCGGCATTGCCGTGGCTGATGATCCTTCTCGGCTTCCTGATCCTGATCACCTATGTTCCGGTCATCTCGACCTGGTTGCCAAATACATTGATGGGCCCTGAACGGATCATGACCCATTGATCGGGTGACCTGATCTGCAATTCAAATTGCCAAATACATTGTAACGCAAAGGGCGGCATTCCAACGGATGCCGCCCTTTGTGCGTTTACGATCAATGGCCTGCATGGCTGCCATACTGCTGTTCATATCTACCATCTCTGGAAAGAACGGATTTTTTGTGGATAATGAACAGCTTGAATCGTTTCAGGTTGCTGTTACCCGATAATTTCCAGAGCCCCTCACCACAGCCACCTTCATCCTGCCTGCCTCACGCTGACGGCATCCGCAAATGTCCTCCGTTGGCAAGTTGAAATCATGCTCTGATCTGGACATCGGGAAACCTGCTCCCCACCTGCCACCTCATGAAACGGAATGGAATGATATGGCCACCAACGCGGCAAACACCGAGTTAAACCCAAAACGTCTGGCATTGTTGCTGGCAGCGTTGATTGCAACCGCCCCGTTCGCAATTGACACCTATCTGCCTGCCATTCCCGCCATGGCGGATGATTTTGGCGCGACAACCCACGCGGTTGAGGTCTCCATCAGTACGTTTCTTATCGGGTTTGCCTTGGGCCAGTTGATTGGCGGACCGGTGTCTGACCGCATTGGCCGCCGCCCCATCGCACTGACCGGCCTTATCATTTACATCATCACCAGTGCGATCATCACCAGCGTTGAAAGTTCCACCGCCCTCAATGTCATGCGGTTTATTCAGGCGATTGGTGGCGGCTTTGCCCTTGTCGTGGTCGGGGCATCGGTGCGTGATCTTTATGATGGCAAGGAAGCCGCGCGCATGTTCGCGCTGATTGCCGTGATCATGATGATTGCCCCGCTTGTCGCGCCAACCGTCGGATCGGTGCTTCTGGTCTGGTTTAACTGGCAGGCGATCTTTGTTTTATTGGTGATCTATGGCAGCGTGATGCTGTTTGTCGTCTGGTTCAAAATGCCCGAAACCACCAAATACCGCCCCCGTTATGCCGGACCAGCACGGCGCATCTGGTGGACATATCTTGGGGTATTGCGCACGCGCAAGGCGGTTGGTTTTATGCTGACCCACACAGGTGCCAGTGCGGTGATGTTTAGTTTCCTGACCGACAGCCCGTTTATGTATATCGACTTTTTCGGCGTATCCCCGGCGGTCTTCCCCTATCTGTTTGGCTGTAATGTTGTTGTGATCGTGATTTGCAACCGGCTGAACAATCCATTGCTGCGCCGTCTTGAATGTCATCAAATTCTGATGATTGGTGCTGGCATCCAGCTTGCCAGCGTCATTGGATTGTTCTTTGCTATCAACGTGTTTGAGCCGACCCTTTATAGCGTCGTACCACTGGTGATGCTGTCAGTTGGCATGATCGGGTTGACGGCCCCCAACGCCACCGCATCCTTCATGCAGTATTTCCCCCATATCGGTGGCACGGCCACGGCCTTGATGGGAACCATTCAGTTTGCCACCGGTGCGGTTGCCGGGATGTTGATTGGGCATTTTCATGACGGCACGCTCTTGCCCGTCACCATTTCAATGCTCTGCTTTGCGATTTTTGCCAATCTGATGGTGCATTTCGTGGCCGAGGCAAAGCTGCCCGAAGTTGCCTATGACTTTACCGCGCCAAACACGCCAGAAACCAAAACAGAAACCAGACCGGTATCCGCAGAATAACCCGCCCCAAGGGAGTCCCACGCACATGGCGAAAATGACGTTTGATGATTACGGCCACGTGATGGCCCGCTACAACCGCTGGCAAAATGACGTTCTGTTTAAGCTTTGTGATCAGATCGGGGATGACGAACGCCGTCGCGACCGCGGCATGTTTTTCAAATCAATTCATGCAACTCTGAACCACCTGGTCCATATCGACATCCGCATCCTGGGCATCATGAAAACCGGTGAGGCCCCGGTGTATGATGCGCATGGCACGGTTGCCGATGATTTCGATACCCTGCGCCAAGCACGTCGTGACCTTGATGCAGAGATCGAGGCATTTGTCACATCCGATGATCACGACTGGCAGGACGGGTTTCGCGAATTCACCGGGGTTGACGGCATTACCCGCAATTTGCCCCGTCCACTATTTCTAATCCAGTTTTTCAACCATCAAACCCACCACAGATCCCAGATCACCAGCGAACTGCATAAGATGGGCCTTGATTACGGCATCACTGATGTCCCGCTGACGCCGGACTTACCGCTTTGATATCCGGTCTATTTCCCGCTAAATACCGCCTTGCGTTTTTCAAGGCGTATCAATGACAAAATTAACGCTGGTGACCCTTTTGCGCCACCAGCGTTTTCGCAAACGATCAGGTTCGATTAATCGACAGACCACCGTCAACCAGCGAAGCTGTCCCGGTGACAAAAGCGGAATCATCAGAAGCAAGATAGAGCACAGAACGTGCCAGTTCGTCTGGTGCCCCAACGCGCTTTAAGGCATGGAGCTGTGAAATGAACGCCACTTTGTCCGATGTGTCGTTCTTTTCTCGGAACATGTCCGTTTCAACAGCTCCAGGCAAAATGGCATTTACCCTAATGTTGGCGGGGCCGAATTCCGCCGCAAGCGCCTGCGTCAACCCGATCAGTCCGGACTTGCTGGCGGCGTAGGCTGCCATGTCCGGGAATGCAGAACTGTAACCGATAAAGGTCGACGTAAAGATTACAGAGCCACCGCCATGCTTTTGCATTTCAGCAATTTGGTGCTTCGCTCCAAGGAATGAGCCCGTCAGATTAATGCTGATCGTATCGGTCCAGCCCGCCTCGGACACGCTGGTAGATGGCCCAATTTCACCCAATGTGCCGGCATTGTTAAACGCAACGTCAAGTCGCCCATAGGCCTCAACCGCAAGCGCAACAAGCGCCTTGGCATAATCTTCCGAACGCACATCGCCAGCCAGACTAACGGCATGACCACCTGCGGCTTCGATTTCGCCAACAAGTGTATCGAGTTCATTCTGGCGACGGGCGCCCACGATAACCTTCGCACCTTCATCTGCGAACAATTTCGCCGTCGCGCGACCAATACCGGCACTGGCCCCAACGACAATCGCGACCTTATTTTTTAAACGCTCCATATTGTATCTCCTTCAAGAATTCACTGTTGTTCAGGAACGAGGGTTTAGCCAACGGTCTTTTGACGGCCCCAAACCCAACCTGAAGGCGATTGTGGTCTTTTTTAATTTTCCGCTGTAGCCTTCAAATCCCGCAACAGGAATCCGGAAAAACCGAACAATCATGAAGCTCGATAGCATCGCGACCTTTGTCATGGTGGTCCAAAGCGGTTCGCTGAGCGAAGCCGCACGGCGGTTGCGTATTTCACGCTCGGTTGTCAGCGAACGATTGGTTGATCTGGAAAAGGAACTCGGAACAAGCCTGATTCAGCGAACCACACGCAAGGTGACTGTCACGGAAAACGGAACGGCCTTTTTGTCGAGGGCAATCCGTATTTTGCGTGAAGTCGAGGAAGCCACTGCCGACCTTGCTGAACGTCGCGGCTCACTAAGTGGTCCGCTGCGCATTTCGGCACCAGCAACTTTTGGGCGCATGCATCTCGGGCCAGCGCTGTTTCCGTTTTTGGTCCACCACCCGGAAATACAGCTAACCCTTGACCTCAATGACCGGCGAGTCGATGCGGCGGCGGACGGGTTTGATGCGGTTATTCGCCACGGGCCTATCCCGGATTCATTTTTGGTTGCCTGGCAACTGGCCACAAGTCGCCGCATTCTTGTTGCTTCCCCTACTTATCTTGCTCAACACGGCACCCCGACCTCTCTGAGCGAATTGGAAGGGCACAAAGGCATTTTCTATACGCATCGGGGTCAAGCAGATTGGCGGTTTGCACGTCAGGGGGAAACAAAGGTCGTCCATGGGCAACCGGGACTTGTGCTTAACAATGGGGACATGATGCGAGAAGCCGCAATTGCCGGGCTCGGCATCACCCTGCTGCCCGTCTTTATCATCAGCTCGGCCATTCGATCTGGTGAGCTGCAAATGATCGACGTCGGCATAGAACCGGAACGTGAATTTATCTATATCGCCCATCCAGATGGCCAGAACCCGTCCACCAAGTTGCGCGCATTGGCAGCATGGTTAAAAGATGCTTTTGGCTCTCCCCCTTACTGGGAAACGGAGTTGGACGCGTTTCTCGATTTTGGGGACCAAACAGTACAAGGCAATGCCGACGTTCTCGTAAAGCCGGAACTACCGCGATAAGCTTAAAACTTATTTGCCGCTAAACACCGCTTTGCGCTTTTCAAGGAACGCGGTGTAGCCTTCCTTGAAATCCGCACTGTCAAAGGCGCGGTATCCATCGTCAAATTCACGCGCATCAATCGCCCCGCCTTGGCGCAGCCGGTTGATCATTTTTTTGTGCAGGCGTTGCGTGATCGGCGCGCCACCGGCAATACGGTTTGCGGTTGTCGCCACTTCGCCGTCAAAATCAGCAATCGGCACATGGCGGGCAACAAAGCCGATTTCACGCGCACGTTCGGCACCAAACATCTGTCCTTCAAGCAGGATTTCAAACAGGGCCGCCTCGCCCAGCAAATCCAGCATGATTTGCAATTCCGGGTACCCAAGTGTTGCACCAAGCTTCATCGGCGGCACAGCAAATTTGGCATTATCGGCGGCAACGCGCAAATCACACACGGCGGCCAACACAAACGATGCCCCCATGCACGGCCCGTCAATCGCGGCAATCACTGGATGGGTGCACGATTGAACGGCTTGCAGGGCTTCGGCATGCAGCATTCCGTAATCGCGCGCCTTTTCAAATCCGGCCCGTTCGCGCACAAACTCATGAATGTCTGCCCCGGCGCCAAAACCAACCCCGTCGCCACCGCGAATGACCACACAGCGCAAATCCATATCATCAGACAATTCCTGTGCAATGCGCGCCAGCGTGCCCCACATCGGTTTGGTCAGGGCATTTTTGCGTTCCGGTTGGCAAATGGTGATGGTCGCAACACCGCCATTGGTATCCACAACAAGTCCGGTTTCCTGCGCCATCGTCCTGCCTTTCAAATCAACAAATCGGTATTCATATACCAAATAACGCCCAAACCCCTATTTGCCAATACCTTAGGCATAAAGCTCCCAGCAAACGCGACAAATCTGGCTGACCTTGTTTGTGTCGGCTATGCAGTCACATGGACGGCAATATTGAATGTGAGACGCCACCCGTTACCCCCGTACACTGCCCACAGCCTTTTCAATCGTGTGTTCGTACTGCACCAATGGCGGCTTGATGCCATGGGCAAACAGTTCCCGTCGCACGTCGTGGGATGTTCCGGTCAATATTACCTGCACACCGCGCCCATCGGCCTTGCTGGCCAGACTGGCCAGCGTATTGGCCGCTGTAGAGTCCAGAAACGGCACGGCGGCGAAATCAATGATCAAGGCCCGATGAATATCGCCAATCTGGTCAAGCACTGACCCGATTGAGGCCGCGGCCCCGAAAAAGAACACGCCTGAAATCCGGTACACAATAATACTGGGATCAATCACGGGCGCGATATCGGATGATGTCTGATTCCCATTCTTTCGGTCAGCCTGATCTTCGGTAACGAACGGCGTATGGCTTGCAATGGCGGTGGTTTTTGACATGCGCTGGATAAACAGCACAGCACCCAGTGCAAAACCAACCACGATGGCCTCCATCAGATCGCGGAAGATCGTCAAAAGGAATGTCGCCATCAAGACCGCCGCATCTCCGCGCGAGGCCCGCAAAAGCGTGGCAAAGGCATGTCTTTCAATCATGTTCCACGCCACAACCGCCAGCACCCCGGCCAAACAGGCCAGCGGGATGAAACTTGCCAGCGGTGCGGCAATCAAAATGAACATCAACAAAAACAGCGCATGAAGTATTCCGGCAATCGGTCCATGGGCGCCTGCGCGAATATTGGTTGCCGTGCGCGCAATCGTGCCGGTCACGCAAATCCCGCCAAACAGGCCTGACGCAATATTGGCAACCCCTTGGGCCACCAATTCGCAGTTGGAACGATGTCGCCGTCCGGTCATGCCATCGGCCACAACGGCCGACAGCAGCGATTCAATCGCGCCAAGCAACGCAAAAGCAATCGCATTGGGGATCACCGCCTGGATCTTATCGATTGAAAATGCCGGCAAAGACGGAAGTGGAAATTCACTTGGAATCCCACCAAACATGCTGCCAATCGTCGAGACCTGAAAGTCAAACGCGATGGTCACAATGGCTGTGCCAGCCACCGCAATCAGCATGCCCGGCCAATGCGGCCGCAACCGTTTTAGTCCAACAATCACAACAATCGTTCCGCCTGACAGCATCACTGTGATCGGATCAATGCTCGGCAGTGCCGCCCAGATCACCGGCAGTTTTTCAAGCAACGGCCCCGGCTCTGACCCAAACAGGGTCAAGCCCAGCAAATCCTTGATCTGGCTGGAGAAAATGATCACAGCAATGCCAGCGGTAAAGCCAACCGTCACCGGATAGGGAATGAACTTGATATAGGTGCCGAGCTTCAATCCGCCGACTCCCATCAGGATGAAGCCCGACATGATCGTCGCGATAATCAGCCCGTCGATGCCATGCACCTGAACAGTGCCAGCCACCAAAACGATAAAGGCCCCTGCCGGTCCACCAATCTGAAACCGGCTTCCACCAAGCAGCGACACCAGAATTCCACCAACGACGGCAGTATAAAGCCCCTGTGCCGGGGATACCCCCGATGCAATCGCTATCGCCATAGACAGCGGCAGGGCGACAATCGCCACCGTCAGTCCGGCAATCGCATCTGCCCGCAATTGCGCAAGCCCATATCCCTCGCGCAGGACGGTAACAAGCTTCGGGGTAAAAAGATCAACATATCCGGGGTCGGAAGTCGTCTTGGTTCTGGTCGTTTCAGTTTTCATTTTGTCCGGCGGCCTTGTTGAAAAGGCGGCGGGATCGTCGGCAAGTGTCGGCGGTCTCCGTCGCAAGTGATGTTGCGGTTTATTCTTCGTCCTGTTTGGTCGTGTTTTCGGCGGGACGTATTGCAGGATCCTTCAGGCGCACACCTCGGCCCGTCGAGATACTTTGCACGTTATCCCCGATCAGCTCGATCCCGGCACGATCAAGCGCCTCGACAACCTTAGCCAGCGTATCGACGACACCGCGCACATTGCCCTTGCTGGCCTCCATTCGCTGAATGGTCGGCACCGAAACCCCGGCCATTTCAGCCAGTGTTTTTTGATCAATGCCCAACAGAGCCCGCGCCGCGCGCATTTGTCCTGCGGTAATCATAAAGCAAACCCTTTAGTGCAAGTTGATCGAAGCCTAGCAAAGTCCATCTAAAACTTCAATTATGATATCTCAGATATCATTTATGATACCTTACACCTTTATTTCACAATTCACGCCGCGCTCATTCTTTGCCAATTATCTTTTTGACCGTGCCACAGCCCCAATCCTGACCACCCGGACAGCGGCTTTTCTTTGCGCTTTTTGGTCAAAAGCGTTATGAGGTCGGCAAATCTTCGAGCCAAAGAGGGTAAAGCTGCCATGACCACCCCATCGCCGACCGCGCATTGTTCCTATGCTGCCAAAACCGTTGCCAAGATTTTGCTAGATATCGGAGCGGTTAATTTCCGCCCGGAAGAAGCCTATATCCTGACGTCTGGCTGGGCCAGCCCGGTTTATATCGACTGCCGCAAACTCATTTCATTCCCGCGCGCACGCCGCAAGGTGATTGAGCTTGCCGCACGTCAGGTTTCTGACAAAGCAGGTTACGAGGCATTTGATGCCGTCGCCGGTGGTGAAACGGCGGGTATCCCCTATTCCGCATGGCTGGCCGATGTGATGGACCTGCCGATGCAGTATGTTCGCAAAAAACCCAAAGGGTTCGGTCGCAAGGCCCGCATCGAAGGCGACATCCACGAAGGTCAGCGCGTTCTTCTGGTCGAAGATCTGGCTACCGATGGTGCCTCGAAAGTCAATTTCGTCAATGCCATCCGGGACGCCGGTGGGGAATGCAAACACGCCTTTGTCGTGTTCTTCTATGACATCTTCGAAGGTGCGCTTGAAGAACTGCGTAAAGACGACATCGAAATGCATTATCTCGCCACCTGGGCCGACGTTCTGGCCGTTGCCGAAGAAGGCGAATATTTCAGCCAAGACGCCATCGAAGGGGTGCGTTCGTTCCTTGCCGATCCGATTGGCTGGTCCAAGGCACATGGCGGCAAGCACGACTAAGCGAAGCCAAACAGCACACACTCAAACGCCCGCCAGATTTTGGCGGGCGTTTTGTTTCTCACCTTGTGATGGCTGGGGTGGAAGAACCGGGATTTATCCCGCCATATCCAGATCAGGTTGAACAACCTTGGCCGGGATCGTCGCCCCAAGATCATGCGCGGTTTTCAGGTGTGCGGCCGGATCGTTACCATCGGCCAGCAACATCAATTCGGATGACGCGACCTCAACGCCGCAATAATCAAAAATACCCTGATGGATTTGCAGCTTCATCGCGCCGAAATACCCATGCCGGGCAAATGTGCCCAAACCTGCACCGCCAATGGCGACAAGATGAACCTTCAAATGAGTCAGCTTTTTAATCACCTTTTCACCGTCTATGTCCTCATAGGCCCAGCCATTGGTAAATACCCGGTCAATCCACCCTTTCATGATGGCGGGCATCGACCACCAATAGATCGGAAAAACCAGAACCAGCGTATCGGCACGGTCGATCCTCTGTTGTTCGGCGATGACGTCATCGGGGTACGGCGTAACAAGGTCGAACCCCGCGACATCGCCCAAACTGAACCGCGGATCAAATCCCTCTGCCGTAAGGTCGGCAAGTTCGAAACTGTGGTCCGAACCGGCATCTTCGATGCCCTTGCCGATATGATTAGCAACAGCATGGGTAAACGAACCGGTATTTGGATGTGCAACAACCACAAGTGCGTGCATGACTGATCTCCTTCTTAACCGATTGCCTCAGGGCGGCAATCACTATATACTTTTAGTAAGTTACTTTCCGTAAGTTACGTTTGGTATATAGAGATGTCAAGCACCAGCGCAAATAATTCTCCAACCCACCGCAAACCGCGCAAACGGCTCTCGCGGGAGGATCGGTACCGTCAACTTGTTGATGTCGCGTGGCAAATGGTGCGTGGGCAAGGAACCGAGGCACTTAGCCTTGGTTCCCTTGCCGAGCAGGCCGGTGTGACCAAGCCGGTTGTCTATGATCATTTTGGCACCCGATCGGGATTGCTGATCGCCCTGTATCAGGATTACGATATGCGCCAGTCCGCCGTGCTTGACGCCGCCCTTCAGGCAAGTGCGCCCACCCTGAACGATAAGGCGGCGGTGATTGCATCATCTTATGTTGATTGCGTATTGTCTCAGGGGCGTGAAATATCAGGTGTCATTTCCGCACTTGCCGGGTCGCCAGAGCTTGAGCAAGTAAAACGCGACTACAACGTTCTGTTCCTTGAAAAATGCCGCGATATTCTTGCCCCTTTTTGTGCCAGCGGCACCGTATCAACGGTCAGCCTGTGGGGGTTCCTTGGCGCGGCAGAGGCCCTGTCCTACGCGGCGGCAACCGGTGAAATCACACAGGAACAGGCGAAAAACGAACTTTTTGCCACCATTATCGCCATGGTGGCACGACACGTATCCGACTGACATAACAGGCACAGGGCTCTAACCAGCGTCTTGTCTATAAGCCAAATGCGCAGGCGGCAGTACCGCCAACCGGCGGGCAAGATACCCTTCCTTCGTCGCAATGAATTTCTGCATTTCCGCAAAGTAGCTCCGGGGCACGGCATTTTGGATAATGTCGTGCCCCGAAAGCTTGATCGACCAGTCTTTCAGACAATCCATTCCGGCATAAAGATCCCGGTTCAACCCAACCGAAAGCAATGGAAACGGTCGAAAAGCCGTTGCGAAAACAAAATCAAGCAGACCAAGGCGTCCCTGTACCTCCATGGGTTTCGTCCCGACATGGTCGGCAAGTATTTCAAGCCGTTGGGTGATCTGTGCCACCGTTGCATCAACCGTATCCTCCGTTGGCGCCTGATAAATCAGCATTGCCGTCAGCGACAATATCTGTTCGCCAAGTGCAATCAGCCCACGGTGCAGGCCGCACTCATAAGGATCGCGTGGCAACAACGTTTTGCCGGTTAAATCATCAAGATACTCACAGATCGCAGCGGCCTCAAACAGGACCCGCCCGTGATCAACAACCAAGACCGGCACTTTGCCCGTCGGGCTGATGTCAAAAAGCCAGTCCGGCTTATCCTCAAGTGAAATATCAATCCGTTCGTGATCAATTGAACGTGCGGCCATGACCATGGAAACACGCTGCACATAGGGACATAATCGATGTCCCACCAGACGAAAATGAGGGTACATCACACATCCCCGAAATTTAGAAAGTTCTAAAAACCATTCTGACGAACAGCCAACGGAAATCATGACGCCGCACTATCCCATGAAATGCACGTTCAGTTTATTACCATCCAGATCACGGAAATAAGCCGCATAAAATCCGTCGTCGGTGCGTGGACCGGGTGTACCTTCTGATGTACCGCCCAACGCCAGCGCCTTTTGATAGACCTCGTCAACCTGCTGGCGCGATTGTGCGGCCAAGGCGATCATTGTGCCATTTCCGACGGTTGCCGGTTTGCCATCAAACGGAACATGGACAGAAAAACATGGGCTATCGGCACTCTGTCCCCAGACAATAAAATCGGAAACAACCATGACGCGGACTGCCCCAAAACACTCAAACAATGCGTCATAAAATGCGCCAGAGCGCGTCAGGTCATTCGTTCCAACGGATGTGTAGCCAATCATCACAATTCCCTTTGTTATGTGCGTTCAACATTTCGCAGGAACAGAAATAGAGAATTGCAAATTTGCAATACATACGCGATTTTGAAATGCACAATTGCAAATTTGGAACTTACGCCGATGGACTGGAATTACATGAAGTCCTTTCTCGCCATCGCAGAGACAGGATCGCTCGAACAGGCCTCCCAGAAACTACGTGTCAGCAGCACGACCGTGTTTCGTCATATTCACGCTCTGGAAAAAGAAACCGGTGCGAGGCTGTTTGACCGGGTTCGGGGTGATTATCAATTGACCGAGGCCGGGGCAGATATGCTGCACCCTGCCCGACAGATCATGAACAGCTTCGATGCGATAAACCTGAACATTTCCGGGCGTGATGTGTCGCCGTCCGGGTTGGTCCGCATTACCGCCCCGACAAGCTTTTCATACTTCCTTTTACCCGATTGCTTTGCGCGATTTCATGCCGAACATCCTGACATTCAGTTTGAACTACTAACGAGCAATCAGGAATTCAACATGACACAACGCTATGCCGACATCGCAATTCGGGTCGCCAGCCATCCGCCCGAACATCTGGTCGGTCGCGAGGTCCGAAAAATCAGTTGGGCCATTTACGGCACCTATGATGACGTTGCGACTGACGATCTGGATGTTCTGTTGCAGCAGAACTTTATTGGTGCGTGCGGGACGCTTCGCAGTCATCCCGTTTTCACATGGTTGGAAAAATGCCACCGGGGTAAAATTCATCAGCAGTCCGATGACCTGATCGCAATGGCGCAACTTGCGCTTTCGGGATGCGGCTTTGCCTGCTTGCCGACCGATCTTGCCATCCCCGGTTTGAAACGGATCACCGTGCTAAAAGATATCGCGCCAAACAGATTGTGGGTATTGACCCATCCTGACCTCAGGCACATCGAACGGATAAAACTTACAATGCGCTGGATCGCCAGCACTTTAAAAAACGAACCGAAATTATCAACGCCCGAAAGACACACAGCGTAATGCCCGGAGATCGCTGGTCGGTCAAAAAGCTTTCATCGGCCCATATCTGGACAGGCGCGATAAGTCAGTCCAATATGTTCCATAACAAAAGCAAAGTCGTAGCATCCAATACGACCGGTTTTAGGGACAACGCGATCGCGTGACCACGGCAAAACGCCACAGGTCCAAGGAGCACGACATGTCGATGCATACAACAGCCAAGACTCTGACCATGATTGCACTGACATGTGCCGTATCTGCCTGCATGGCACCGGTCGAAGATCCCGTTACCGTCGCCAATGACAGTCAAACCATCGTCACCCCATGGGGCCCGCCGTCCAACGCACAAGCCAATAGCGCGCCCCAAACCATGGCACGCCCAACCGGCACAACCGCCGGATCGGTCGCAACACAGTCCGATAATCTGGTGATGATGGAAGACCAAAATCAAAAAATGCTCGATCAAATGCAGAAACAGCAAATTGACGAGGCCCGCATTGCACTCGGCATTCTTGATCGCATGGCGCAACGCTGTGTTCAGCAAGGCGATGCCGCGTCCTGCGCCACCTTGCAGAAAAACTGGGCACCACTGTCTCAGCAACTGCATAAAAGCCTGTCGATGTTGTCGGGCGATGCCATGAACGTCCCGATGTCCGACCCAACCATGAGCAATATGCCCGGCAGCAACATGGGCGGTCAAATGACGCCCCAAACACCCCAGACTCCACAAGCACCGCAAGGCATGGCACCGTCAACTGGCAGCGACACCCCGGAAATGGAAAAAGTCATCCCAATGACCCAGCCGGGCACAGATGGCTAGCGGCACATATGCCCCATAAAGTCGTTTTAAATTCTTCAATTTGAGATAGAGCAAAGACGCCCAAAGCACCCGAGATTATGCTTATTCCATATCGAAAGGACCCGCGTGTGATCCTCACCCTTCTGGTGAAGATGACGGGCCGTACAATGGAGACAGTCTCATGTATCGGGATATTCTTGTCCACATCGACAATTCACCTGCCTGCACAGAACGCCTTGCCGTCGCGCTGAAGGTTGCCAAGGCGCAGAAGGCCCATCTGACAGGTCTGTTCCTGCTGCCTGTGACTGATATTCCGCGCTTTATGGAAGTCCAAATTCCACAAGAAATCATCGCTCAGCAACGTCAGGCAATGGCCGATCAGGGCAAAGTGGCGCAAGGCGTTTTTGAAACCGCCTGCACAGATGCCGGTATTGAATTTAGCTGGCAACAAACAACCTGTGCCGCCACCGAACTTGCCGATACGGCAGCAATGTATGCCCGCCACCATGACCTGACGATTTTAGGACAGCACGACCCGGAAAGCGGTGATCCGTGCTCTGTCTCTGAAATGCCAGATAAGGTTGTTCTGACGTCTGGCACACCTGTTCTGATCGTGCCCTATGTCGGAAAGTTTGCCACCGTCGGCGAACGGGTTCTGATTGCCTGGAAACCGTACCGCGAAGCCGTTCGCGCAGTAAACGACAGCATGCCGTTCCTTGAAACCGCCAAGAAGGCCGTGGTTCTGTGTGCCGATCCGAACAAGGGCGCACGTGATACCTTGCCCGTGCCGGGCATCGACATTGCGGACCGTCTCAAACGCCACGGCATTAGTGCGACCAAGGAAACCATGAATGCATCGGGCATCAGTGTTGGTGACTTGCTGTTGTCACGAGCCGCGGATGAAAGTTCCGATCTGATTGTCTGCGGGGCCTATGGCCGCCCGCGCCTGCGCGAATTGATGATGGGCGGTGTGACACAGCATCTTTTGCGCCACATGACCGTTCCGGTCCTGATGTCACACTAAGCCAATATCGCGCGTACCCGCATCAAAACCCCATATCAAAACCGGTCGGTTCATTCCGGCCGGTTTTTCGTCATCAAGGGTTAATCCATTGCAAAGTTATCGCAGTGCAAAGGAATGGGTTGCGCCCGATCAAAGTGGGATTAAAGTGCCTTAAAAGCATTTACGGGTTTCAGGGCCCCACATCAAAACGAGGTTCACCATGACCATCGACGCCACCAACGTCAATCCAGCCGTCGCCCCAACCGTTCCGGGCAATTCAGATGCCAGCCGCGATGTCGCGAGCTACCTGCATCCCTACACCAATCATGCCACCCACGAACAAACCGGCCCGCACATCATTACCGGCGGTGACGGCATTTATGTCACCGATGACAGCGGACATAAACTGATCGAAGGCATGGCAGGTCTTTGGTGTACGTCGCTTGGCTTTAGCGAGAAACGACTGGTGGATGCCGCCACCAAGCAGCTCAACATCCTGCCCTATTATCATACCTTTGCATCCAAAAGCACAAACCCGGCGATTGATCTGGCTGAAAAGCTGCTGGAAATCGCACCCGTGCCGATGTCGAAGGTCTTCTTTGCCAACAGCGGCTCTGAAGCCACTGATTCCGCAGTCAAAATGGTTTGGTATTATCATAATGCTATTGGCCAGCCGGAAAAGAAGAAGATCATCTCGCGCAAGAAGGGCTATCACGGGGTCACCGTGGCGGCGGCTTCGATGACCGGCCTTCCGGGCAATCACAAACTGTTTGATCTGCCGATTGATCGCATTCTTCATACCGAAACACCGCATTACTGGCGCGATGCCCTGCCGGGTGAGGAAGAAGAAGATTTCGCCACCCGCTTGGCCGAACAGCTTGAAGACCTGATCCAGGCCGAAGGCCCCGAAACCGTCGGTGCGTTTATCGCCGAACCGATCATGGGGGCCGGTGGCGTGATTGTCCCGCCGCGCACCTATTTTGAGAAAATTCAGGAAGTGCTCAAACGCTATGACATCCTGTTTATTGCCGATGAAGTGATTTGCGGCTTTGGCCGGACCGGTCGGATGTTTGCCAGCGAAACCTTCCGGCTTAAACCCGATATGATCACAGTCGCCAAACAGCTGTCATCGGCTTACCTGCCGATTTCGGCCCTGTTTATCAATGAGGCGATTTATCAGGCTGTCAAAAAGGGATCGGACGAGGTCGGGACATTCGGCCATGGCTTTACCTATTCCGGGCACCCGGTGGCAGCGGCCGTCGCACTTGAAACACTTAAAATCTATGAGGACGACGGGATTATCGAGCATGTCCGCAGTGTCATGTCGCCGTTCCAGAAACGCCTCAAAGACCTAAACAAGTTCGATCATGTCGGCGAAACCCGGGGCCACGGCCTGATCGGGGCGTTTGAACTGGTTTCTGATAAGTGTGCGAAAACACCTTTTGATCCCTATGGTGCTGCGGGCAAAGCCGTTGCGGCCAAATGCCTTGAACATGGTGTGATCCTGCGTGCGCTTGGTGATACGGTTGCCTTCTGCCCGCCGCTGATCATCACCGAAGATCAAATTCATACGATGTTCGACGCGGTCGAGGCCGCCCTGACCGAGTGGCACAGCAGCCTTTAAGTCGCGACACAGATCAAAACATCAAAAGGCCCGGCTCAAATCCGTTTTGCGCCGGGCTTTTTTTCTAAAACCACACGTCTGATCCCGCAAAACACCGCCTAAAATCGCGACCAATAGCCTTAAATACCAAATCACACCAAATCGATTGATTAAAACTATGGTCTGAATTGATATAATTGTGGGGTGAAATGCGTTCAAATCCTTGCCAAATGCCGCCAATGGCCCCAAATTGACAACTGAATTGAGACGGGGTACGCCAAGTCCTTGAAACAGGACCAACCCTGCGGCGAGATCGACAAATGAAAGATGGAACGCCTTCTCTGACCGTGCGGTTCAAAACAAACTGGAATCGCTTTAATTTTTGACAAGGGTCAATGCCGTGTCGGACGCCATGTCCGATAAGGGAAACATCAAGACCCGGTCAAGCCGGACGACGTGTCCAGATCAGATCGCTGATCAGGACAAGACCAGAGCTTTGTGATGTGCGAAACTGTTCCGTCGCAAAGAGACAGGCGAAAGTAACAAAGATGAATTATAACAACTTCTTCAAAGACGCGATCTCTGGCCTTAAGGCTGAGGGCCGATATCGCGTGTTCGCCAATCTTGAACGCATTGTCGGCAAATTCCCCAAGTCCCTCTATCATCCGGAAAACGGGGAAGCGCCGCGCGAAATCACTGTCTGGTGTTCCAACGATTATCTTGGCATGGGTCAACACCCCAAGGTGCTTGAAGCCATGGACAAAGCCGTTTCCGGCCAGGGTGGCGGTGCGGGTGGCACACGCAATATTTCTGGTTCCAACCATCTGCACGTCGCGCTTGAGCAAGAGCTCGCCGATTTGCATGGCAAGGAAGCCGCCCTTCTGATGACGTCTGGCTATGTTGCAAACTGGACCACGCTGTCGACCCTTGGCTCCAAATTGCCCGATTGCGTGATCATTTCCGACTCCCAGAACCATAATTCCATGATCGAAGGCATGCGCCATTCCAAGGCCGAACGCCGCATCTGGAACCACAACGACGTCGAACATCTTGAAGCTATCCTCAAGGACCTCGGCCCGGAGCGCGCCAAAATCGTCGCGTTCGAGTCGGTCTATTCGATGGATGGCGACATTGCCCCGATTGGCCAGATTCTTGATCTTTGCGAAAAATACAACGCGATTTCATACCTTGATGAAGTCCATGCGGTGGGTATGTACGGCCCGCGCGGCGGCGGTGTTGCCGAACGCGATGGCGTCATGCACCGTGTTGATATCGTTCAGGGCACACTGGCCAAGGCATTTGGCGTCATTGGCGGTTACATCGCGGCCAAACCGGAAATCGTCGATTTCGTACGCAGCTTTGGCAACGGGTTCATCTTCACAAGTTCCCACCCGCCCAGCATTGCGGCCGGTGCGCTGGCATCTGTGCGCCACCTTAAGGAAAGCAACGCCGAGCGCGTTGCACAAAAAGAACGCGCTGAAACGCTGCGTGAACGCATGCGTGCGGCAGGCCTACCGGTTATGGACGCCCCATCCCACATTGTCCCCTTGATGGTTGGCAATGCCGCGATGTGTAAGGAAGCCAGCGACCGCCTGCTGTTTGAACATGATATTTATGTGCAGCCGATCAACTATCCAACCGTGCCGCGCGGCACCGAACGCCTGCGCTTCACCCCCGGTCCGCTGCATAATGACGAATTGATGGATCACCTGATCGACTCGCTGCTTGCCGTCTGGAGCCAGTTGGGCATTTCCAAGGCTGCCTGATCGGGCGTCAGGGATCAGAAAAAGAAGGCCAGTGGCAAATGCCCTGGCCTTTTTTGATCAGCCCCCGAAACAGTTCTGATCTAACATCTTCAAATCGGACCCGAATGTTTGCTTTCGCCATAGGGCGGCCTATATTCATGCTGATGATGATCGCGGACACTTAAAGTGCCCTTAAGATCACACATTGCAATTAATAACCGTTCGCGTTAACGTCGGTCCTGTCATCAAACAGGGGCCGCCCATGTATTCGGATAGAACCTTGCTCCCCAAAGAATGTCTGCGCCTGTGCGCACTCGGCACACTTGCCCTTTCGGATAAACCAATCAGCTATGCTGATCTGGCCAATTCCGTACGTCATTTCATGTCCCATATGATGGGGCCGTCGCTGGATATGATGGGAAGTTCATTACAGCTTTTGAAGCTTGAAGGACTGGTCAAGGAAGACAGTGGAAGCACCGCATTTTCCGACGGGCAGCTTATCCTGACCCAACAGGGTCACGATAAATTCGTCGAACTGATGCAAGGCAACCTGCGTGATACATCGGGCGAACTATCGCGCCTGATCATGGCGCTTAAGATGCGCTATCTGCATTTGCTTGATGATGACATTCGCCGTGAGCAGCTCGAAATCCTTCAGGATGTGTGCGAGCTTGATCTTGAACGTGTTTTGGCCCTGCGCGAAGAGCACGCCAACGAAGCATCAAACTTCACCGGCTGGCTTGAAATGGAAGTCAAACGCCTTGAACAAAAAAACGACTGGCTGAAAAGTCTGCTGGTTTAACACAGCCTTGCCCAAACGCATTTTCCCGTTATAGTCGTGGGTGACGGTCCGCAGGAAGCAGACCCTACGTCACAGGCAGGGACGAAAATGCTTATTCGTGAAGAAACCGAACATGACATCGCGGCGATTCACGCGCTTCTGGCAGGTGCATTTGAAACAGCACCCCATAGCCAGCAGACAGAACACCTTATTGTTGATGCCTTGCGTCAAAAAGGGAAGCTCACCCTTTCACTGATTGCTCAACAAGATGACGAACTCATTGGCTGCATTGCCTTTTCCCCAATTAAAATCAATAACCTGGAATGTGGCTGGTACGGGCTTGGCCCGGTTGCCGTCCTGCCCGACCGTCAAGGGTTTGGCGTTGGGTCCGAACTAATCCAAAGCGGCATCCGTCATTTGCGTGCCAATGATGGCGCCGGGTGTGTTGTTTTGGGCGAGCCGAACTATTACAGCCGATTTGGCTTTGCGCCCCTGCCCGATCTGAAACTTGAAGGTGTGCCCGATGAATATTTTATGGCCCGACCGCTGATCGATGAGATCCCGGCTGGAAAAGTTGATTACGACCTAGCCTTTCACATTAGCCCGAACGCATAAGGCAGCCAAGCTTGGCTGCCTTTGGTCTTTAAAGCATATTGCCTCAGAAACACGGCCTCATCACCAACAATCGCTCCGAACGCAGCGATCAGCAATTAATAAAGATGCTGCCCGCCGGTAACAAAGATTTCCGTGCCGGTAACATAGCTGCTGTCCTCCCCGACTAGATAATGCACCGCGGCCGCAACATCTTCGGGGGTGCCCATCCGGTTCATCGGGATGCGCGGCACCAGTGCTTCATATTCCGGGGAAATCATGTCGGTTTTAATTTCGCCGGGCGCAACGGCATTGACCCGCACGCCCAGTTCGGCAAACTCCACCGCCATTTCACGCGTCAGCCCGGAAAGGGCCGCCTTTGATGTGGAATAGGCAGACCCGGCAAACGGATGCACATAGTGCCCGGCAATCGACGTGATGTTGCAAATTGCCCCCTTGCCACGATGCAAGGCCGATGCAAACCCGCGCGCCAGTGTCAGCGGGGTGAAGAAATTAAGCTCAAACACATCGCGCCACGCATCGATATCGCCATTCAAACAGCCAAGCCGTTCCTTATAGGGCGTCTTGGGCGACACACCGGCATTATTGACCAAGGCATGCAGCGGATCATCGCCCAGCACCTCATTGGCCTGTGCAATGAAAGACTCCACGTCTTCGGGTTTGGAAAGATCAGCACGGATATGAATACCAAGTGACGGGTCACGCGGGCAACTGGGCGGCGGTGCTTCACGTGAACAGCAAATCACCCGCCAACCACGCCGGGCAAAATAACCAACCGTAACGTGACCGATACCACGGCTGGCACCTGTCAGGACGACTGTTTTCGGGGCTGGATTATTCATTATTCGGGCTCTTTATGTGGCGTGCGCATGCGTGACTGCATGTGATCACATTGTTATAACATCCCCCGTCAAACCATTGAAGGAAATGCCCTGTTTTCGGTAAAATTTCTATCGGCCTTGGGGCATGACCTCGTTTTAGGTAGTACGCATCGCAGGATTTGGCAAAGCCCGCAGCAGCTATTATCTTGATGGCACAACAAAGCAGGCAAATACATGTGCAGCCGATTTGATCTTAACAACAACGTCCACGCCCTTCAGGCGCAACTGGGACTGGAGATGGAAGACATCCGGCGCAGCATTTTGCACAACGGGTTTGACGACGCGCAGCTTGCCCATCAAACCGCCGAAAACCAGAACGATCTTGATGCCGCGTTTGAAGGCCTGACCGGCACGCGCCGCCCGACCGATCCGATTGCCGTCATCCTGCCCGAACGCAAAGCCGCAATCCGTCACTGGGGGCTTACGGTTCCGGGCCTGAACACGCCGCTGATCAATGCGCGGGCCGAAACACTTGACCAGAAACCCACATTTCGCCCCCTGCTTGCCCGGCGGTGTCTGATCCCAGCCACAAGTTGGTATGAATGGCGCAAAGACGGCACGTCCAAGCGTAAAAATCAGATAACGCTTCCCGATCATCAACCGTTTCTACTTGCCGGACTGGAAAACGGATCAGAGGCAACCATTATCACCTGTGCACCATCGGGTGTGATTGCCCATATTCATGATCGCATGCCCGTGGTGATCGGACCAAATCACCTCAATGCGTGGCTTGATCCTACAGAAAACTTCACACAGGTTGCCCATATGCTGGCCCCGCTTCCTGACCATGTCTTGTCATGGCACGAAGAACCACCCACCGCGCAAAAACCCAAACGCGATGAGGATCAAATCAGTCTGTTCTCGAAATAGGGAAATGGGCCTGCTGCCCGCGCAGGCAAGCTTCCGGCATGAGACAAACAATCAGGTCGGGGCCATATATCAATATCACCGCGCACCCACGTCGCCTGCTTACTTGCCGTCACATTTGTTGGCCGCACAGGGTGTTGCTTCGCAGCCGCGAATGGAATTTTCGCCACCACCACCTTGGCCAACGACCGCTGCACCAAGATCGGGCAAACCAATTTTAAGACTGTTTAATTCGTCAGCCAAATCGTCGGACATAGCTGCAAAATCAATGATGTCGCGAAGTGATAACATCGCAATTCCCCTAGCAGACGTTTCTTCCTCAATGCGGAACGCCTCGTTTTTCGGGGTTCCGTCTTTGTAAGATTTCCGTAACCCTCCCTCTATTTGTTCGCGGATGCAACAAAAAAAGGCGCACCCAAATGCGCCTTTCTGACCCACTCAAAAGAATAGGTAATTTAATTTCGCGAAATCATATGGTTATGATGACGCCCGTTCAGCGGAACACTCAGTGCATGATCCAAAGTGGCAACGTACATTTTGCCAGCATATCCTGCGTCACACCGCCGAGGATCATTTCCTTGAACCGTGAATGGCTATAGGCGCCAAGAACGATGCTATCGGCCCCACATTTTTCTGCCTCTGACATCAAGGTGTTAGCAACATTTCCGCCTTCGGTATGTTCGACAACCGCCGCCTCGACTCCGTGCCAGCGGAATTGTTCTGCCAATTCTCTGGCACTGGCCCGGCCATAAGGAACATCCCCGACACTGACGATTGTGACGGTCTTTGCCGTGCGCAAAAGCGGCATGGCCGACGTCACGGCACGCGCGGCTTCGACCCCGCCGTTCCACGCAATCATGACCTTTTCACCAATCGTCGCAGGTGGGTCTAGCGGGGCGACAAAGATCGGCCGCCCGGTTTCCATCAATGCGGCATCAAAGGTCAACGACGCAGAAGCTTCTTTGGGATCACGCCCAACCACCACCAGATCAAACAGGCGCCCCCGGCGCGCAACGGTTTCGTCTTCACGGCCATTGTCCTTGCGCCACGCACAGGTTGCTTTGGACTGGGTCGTCGGTGCCTCTGCGATATCGATCCCGGCCGCGGTGACAGCGGCCTCAAACGCGGCCTTGCCATTGGCTTCGCGTTTTCCTGTTTCGGTTTCCGCCGCCCGGATCATTTCTTCAATGATCAGGCCCGACATGCCTTCGCCAACAATTGGAATGGCATCCTGTGGTTCGGCGGCGACAAAAAGCGCCTCAAGATGCGCATCGAACCGCTTTGCAGTACGGAACGCCATATCCATCACACGGCGATCAATTTCCGAACCGGCTACTGGCGCCAGAATTGTTCTTATTGCCATTGCACTCACTCCCGCCTGTCATCTTGTGAACAGTGCCCGCGTCTGATCGATCATCATCACGCAGGATCGCCATTATGTTGCTACTTTTGATCAATCTATTCCTTGTTCAAGATCAAAAATATTGCGGCTGTAATTGTTCTTTCAACGCTGTATAGAAACAAGATCAGCGTTTCGTAAACCTGCCCGATAGAATAGCTTACAAGGTGTATTGTATCATTTATGGCTCCGATTACGATGGCTGTTTGAAGACAAGACCGAAAATACGCTGGCCCCGACCGATACCAACCAAGGTCAGACCGTAGATGTAGATTGGTATGTAATTTGGAAATGGGTTTTCTGGCGGATGGATTACGAAGCGCTTCATCAAAATGCACGCGAAGCAGCAGAATTTCTCAAAACGCTGGGCAATGAATGGCGGCTGATGATTCTATGTTCCCTTGGCGATGCCGAAAAATCGGTTGGTACGCTTGAGAATGAACTGGGCATTAAACAATCCGCCCTGTCACAGCATCTCGCACGATTGCGGCGCGACAGGTTGGTCAAAACCCGGCGCGAAGCCCAGACGATTTATTATTCGCTGGCAGATCAGAACATCATGAAAATCATTGCCGTCTTGCAGGAAACATTCTGCCCGCCCGAACAGACCAAATAGTCAAACGAACCGGACCGGGAAAACAGGCCGCCCAATCAAAAACGCGCAAAAGATTTGCTCTTTTGCGCGTTCTATCGTTCAAGGCATAAAGCCAAATCCTTACGGGAACAGCTTTTGGGTGTTCCAGCCCGCATCATCGGCATCACGGGTAAACAGTTTGCGATCATGCAGACGGAATTTTCCCTCGGCCCAGAATTCAATCCGGTCAGGCACAAGGCGGAACCCACCCCAGTGATCCGGGCGTGCGACCTTGCCCAAACCAAACTTGGCGGTAAATTCCGCCACCCGTTTTTCCAGATCAAACCGACCTGTCATCGGGCGTGACTGTATCGATGCCCAGGCGCCAAGCTGGCTGCCACGTGGGCGCGATGCAAAATACTCATCGGATTCAGCGCCATCAACCTTGGCGACCTTACCTTCGATTCGCACGCATTTCTCGACCGTTTTCCAATGAAAACACAATGCCGCATAGCTGTTTTGCGCAAGCTGGCTGCCCTTGCGGCTTTCATAATTGGTGTAGAAGACAAAGCCGCGATCATCAAACCCCTTAAGCAGGACGATCCGCGCGGATGGACGGCCATCCTTGTCCGCGGTGGCCAATGTCATCGCGTCAGGATAGGCATCTTCGTTGCTTTTGGCGTCTTTGAACCAGTCGTCAAACATCTCAAACGGGGCAACGTGGGGTTCATGCCCCATTTTTGGCGTATTTTTTTCGTCCATTGGGGTCAAAGTTCCTCTGATTATCCAAAATCGGCTGGCTTAAGTGACAGCGGATGACGAACACGGGGTGGCAACACAGGATCATCGTTCGTATATTCAGAGCATATCGGTTGGGACAGGAAAAACAAGATGGGCAGAAACAACATGAAATTCCGTCATATCGTCATACCATTGATCATGACCGCCTTCATTGCAGGCTGTGCTCAGGATCAGGGCCAGAAACAAACCGCGGGCACCTTGCTGGGTGCGGTTGGCGGTGCGGTTGCTGGCGCACAGTTTGGCAAAGGCAAAGGCCAGTTGGTCGGGGTTGCACTTGGCACTATGGCAGGCGCGTTTCTTGGCAGCGAAGTCGGGCGTTCACTTGATAACGCAGACCGCGCAATCATGGCCCAAAGCACCCAGAAAACCCTTGAAAGCGCGCCAACAGGCAAAACATCAAGCTGGCAGAACCCAGATACCGGCGTTCAGGGGACCGTGACACCAACACGGACCTATCAGAAACCCGAAACGCAGGAATATTGCCGCGAATATCAGCAGACCGTCATGATTGGTGGGCAGGAAGAAACCGCCTATGGTACAGCGTGCCGCAAACCTGATGGCAGCTGGCAGGTCGTGAATTGATCAGACCCGTCTGATCTGAAACCATATTTTCAAAAAAGCGGTGCGGTCCTTGCGATCTGCACCGCTTTTTTTATATCCGGGCACAGCAATAAATAGCCTTTCTTGTTTTCGCCAAGACGGGCTAGAGTACGGAGCGCGCAATCAGCGCCATTTTGTTTGTTTTGGCATGCCGTTTGGCAAAATACAGCGCGGCAGAGCAATGTGACGAAGCCCTTGATCGTGGCCCAGCTACGGTCATTGGACTTAATCCTTGCTTGATATAAAACGTGCCCGACGAAATCGTGACGAAATGGTTCTGATTGCGCGCATCATGCACTTAAATTGTGCCACCGCCCATTTTGTTCATCCAACCGGTTAATTCATGCAGGATCCCTACAAAATACTCGGCGTTGCAAAAAACGCCACTCAGGACGAAATCAAAAAAGTCTATCGCAAACTGGCGCGCGAACTTCATCCCGACGTCAATCCCGGCGATACCAAGATTGAAGAACGCTTTAAAAAGGTTTCAAGCGCCTATCACCTGCTTGGCGATCCCGAACGTCGCAAGAAATTCGACAATGGTCTGATTGATGCCGATGGTCGCGAAACCGGGCCTTTTGGTCGCGGTGGCGGCGGTGGTCAATCGCGTGCGGGCGGTGGATTTGGTCAGAATGACCCATTCGGCTTTTCCGGCTCGAACCCCGAAGATATCTTTGACGAAATTTTCGGCAAAGGCGGTCGGGGTGGTCGCGGTGGCGGATTTGGTGGTTTTGGCGGTGAACGCAAACCGCAAAAGGTCAAAGGTCCGAACATCTCCTATGAGCTGAGCCTTGATTTTTCCGAAGCCATCATTGGCACGACCAAGCGGATCAACCTTGCCAGCGGCAAAAGCCTTGAAGTTCGCATCCCTCCGGGAAGTGAAAACGAACAAACCCTGCGCCTGAAAGGTCAGGGCATGGCGGGGATGAATGGTGGTGAGGCTGGCGATGCCCTGATCAAGTTACATGTCCATCCCGACAAAACATTCCGTCGCGAAGGCAATGATCTGCATTGTGAATTGGCGATCACACTGGCCGAGGCGGTCCTTGGCGGGTCCATCGAAGTCCCGACTGTCAATGGCAAGGTCAATATGAAATTGCCCGCCAACGCCAACAGCGGAACCAAACTGCGCCTGCGCGGCAAGGGTGCACCCTATGACCGCAACACCAAACACGGCGATCAATATGTCCATCTGACGGTCAAGCTGCCCGATGAACGCGATGATGAATTGATCGAGTTTATCCGTGACTGGTCGGAAAAGCACCCCTACAGCACCCGATAGTATCCCGCTTAAAAGCCGGCTTCTCGCCGGCTTTTTTATTGCCCAAATTGCTGAAACACCCATACTCACTGAGGCACGTTACAGTTCCAATTTTCTTTTAAATGCAACGCCCTGCCTGAAAATCCGTTCTCGTGTTACCATATGATTTAAAGCGTTTTGTCATAAAGCCCCAAAACAGAAAATCAGGAAGACATCAGGGCACCAATGGAACAGTTTACCAACCCGGATCAATATCTGCTCTGGATTGACCAAGCCATAGACTGGATACAGGCCAATATTCTTCTTGGCCCAATCCTCATACAAATTGCCGCCTGCCTGCTGGCGATGCTGCCGGCCCTTTTGCTGCGCCCGACATTGACCTCCCTGCTTGCCCGACTGCAAAACTGGAAACCGCTTTTGCACTATGCCGGTTTCAGGCGACTGTTTTCTGTTCTGCCTGATCTGGCGTTTCCCCTACTGCTGGTTGTACTGGTCTGGGTCCTTGAGGCCATTGCTGTTCAAACCGGATATCGCCACAATATCCTGCGCCTTGTCGCTAGCCTGCTAAACGCTTGGATCGTCATTCGTCTGGCGGCCGCTGTGGTGAATGATCCGGTCTGGTCACGCACCATTGCAGCTGTGGCATGGGGGCTGGCCGCCCTTAACATCGTTGGCTGGCTTGATCCAACCATCGCAGCGCTCGACAGTCTTGCCATGCAAGTCGGCTCATTCCGCGTTTCGGTCTATGGCGTTATAAAAGCTATCCTGTCGTTGGCAGTTTTGCTTTGGGTTGCATCCTTTTCATCCCGACTATTTGAACAACGCATCAAAAAAGTCCACCGCCTGACCCCGTCGGTTCAGGTGCTGATGTCAAAACTCCTTAAACTTGTTTTACTGTCCGTTGCCGTTCTGTTTGCCCTGTCAACGATTGGCGTTGATTTAACCGCCCTTGCGGTGTTTGGCGGTGCGGTTGGTGTCGGCATTGGTCTTGGCCTGCAACGCATTGTTGCCAACCTGATCAGCGGCGTGATCCTGTTGCTTGACCGGTCGATCAAACCGGGGGATGTCATTGCCATTGGCGAAACATTCGGCTGGATACAATCCCTTGGTGCACGCTACACCGCCGTTCGCACCCGGGACGGCACAGAATTCCTGATCCCCAACGAAGATTTAATCACCACACAAGTCGAAAACTGGAGCCACTCAGACGTCAAGCTGCGCCTGAAAATCCCGGTTGGCATTTCCTACAACTGTGATCCGCATTTCGCGATCAAACTGTGCAATGAGGCCGCAGGAAAATGCGCACGTGTACAAGACAACCCCGGCCCCAACACATTGTTGCGTGGCTTTGGCGACAACTCGGTCGATCTTGAAATCCGCTTCTGGATCACCGACCCGCAAAACGGGCGCGGCAACATCATCAGCGAAGTTCTGCTCAATGTCTGGGATGCCTTTAAGGACAACGATATCGAAATCCCGTTCCCGCAGCGCGATCTGCATCTGCGCAGCGGCGATGCACCGATACGGGTTCAAATGGAATCCACTGGCCATCCAGAAAAACCGGACACATAACGTTGCCCGGGTTTTCTATTATTCGCAAGGTTTTCGATTTCCCGGCATGGCTTAATCCACCGATTGGGCCATATCATTTTGACTGATTTCTTCCTGCCGCGGATGATCCGGGTTTGGCTTGATTTGCTCAGGGACTTTGTCTTCGGGCTTTGGTGTATCAAGCAAGGCGCCGACTTCAACATCAAGAACCGAACCTCTGGTTTTTTCAAGCTCGACAAGCCGCTCACGCATTTTACCGGGCCAGCCACCATCCGACTGAACCACCAGCAGCCGATCATAATCAAGAAACAATCCCAGACGGCCCATCAAATCGTTCAGTGTCAGTCGCGATAAATTACCCGATAGCAACCAGCGATGACTTTCGGACCGATCAATCAGCTTTTCCCGCCGAAGGGCGGCCAATGCCCAGTTCAAGTCGCGCCCGCCAAGCTTGACCTCACGCATCATGCGGCGATAGGTCGGCGGTTTGGATGCCTTATGGAAACCGTTTTGCAGATATTCCAGCACCCGCAAAACCGCGATAATGCGTTCCATGTGGCCCGGCACCGCCCCACGCGGATCGGGAATAAGGCCCGCAGCCCGGGCCGCACGCCATTCAGACCGTGCAGCGGCAACCTGTGCGCCCAGCAGGATCACAATCCACGTCAGATACATCCACAACAGAAAAATCGGCACAATGGCAACCGCGCCGTAAATCGTCTGATAGGTCGGGAAATTGGTAACATAAAATCCGAACCCTTTTTTAAGCGCCTCAAACAATCCCGCCGCAACAAGGCCGCCCAGAAACCCATCAATGATTTCAACTGAACGGTTGGGCATACCAATGAACAACAACGAAAAAGCTATTGCCGATAACAGGAACGGCGCGATGAAGGTAAGCTGACCAAGTTGCCCGCCGATCAGATCACCGCCGACCATATGGCGCATGGCAAACAGATAGGACGCCAACGACAGGCTCAACCCCAACAACATCGGCCCGACGGTCAGAAGCGCCCAGAACACCACAAGACGCGACAGCAACTTGCGCGGGCTTGTAACGCGAAAGACGTCATTCATCGCCCCTTCAATCGCGCCAAGCAACATCACCGCCGTCAGACCAAGCACCATGGTGCCAACAGCGGTCATCTGGCCGGTGTTTTGCAAGAAGTTTCCAAGGTAGTCGGCCACCTGCTCACCGGTTTCTGGCAGGAAGTTATTTAAAACAACGCTCATGATTTGATCTTTGAATTGATCAAATACCGGAAAAGCAGAAAGCACCGTCAGCGCGACAGCCAGAAACGGAACCATCGCCAAAAGAGTCGTATAAGACAGGCCAGCCGCGCGCTGCACCGATTTATCATGAACAAACCGCATCAGCGCATAGCGCCAGAATGCTGTTCGATCTTCGATCAATTTCTGAATTTCCACCATTAAACGCTTATCCCTACGCATTTTCCGGTTATACTGTAATTGATCAACAGGATAGCGTGCCCGCACACGTTATAACAGGCCAGATTGACCTTGGCCTTGCTTTGTGTAGGATGCGCCCAATGACCAATAGCTCCTGTACCGGTCGTGGCTTTATTTAAAGGGCCTCCACCTGACAGAGAGAGATCGTGGGAACGAGAGGAAAAATGAGCCTGTCCACCGATAACATCTCGGGCCTGATGGCCGGTAAGCGTGGCCTGATTATGGGCGTCGCGAACGACAAATCCATTGCTTGGGGCATTGCACGCGCTGCCGCTGCTGCTGGCGCCGAAGTTGCTTTTACCTATCAGGGTGAAGCACTGGAAAAGCGTGTCCGTCCTTTGGCAAGCTCAGTTGGCAGCGACATCGTGCTGCCATGTGACGTGACCGATGCGGCCAGCATCGATTCCGTTTTTGACACGCTCAAGGAAAAATGGGGCAAACTCGACTTTGTCGTTCATGCCATCGGTTTTTCCGACAAAAGCGAACTGCGCGGTCGCTATGTCGACACGTCGATTGAAAACTTCACGATGTCGATGAACATTTCGGTCTATTCCTTTACCGCTGTTGCACAGCGCGCGGAAAAACTGATGACTGATGGTGGATCGCTTCTGACCCTGTCCTATTACGGGGCAGAAAAAGTCATGCCGCATTACAACGTCATGGGTGTTGCCAAGGCGGCCCTTGAAGCCAGTGTCAAATATCTTGCCAATGACCTTGGCCCGGATCGCATCCGCGTCAATGCCATTTCGGCAGGTCCGATGAAAACCCTTGCCGCTTCGGGGATTGGCGATTTCCGCTATATCCTGAAATGGAACGAGTTTAATTCACCGATGCGCCGCAATGTCACACTTGATGATGTTGGCGGGTCGGGGCTTTATTTCCTGTCGGATCTGTCAACCGGTGTGACGGGTGAAACCCACCACGTCGATTGCGGGTATCATACCGTTGGCATGAAACAGGCCGATGCACCTGACATCAATGTTCAGAAATCCTGATCTGAACATGATATGATTTTACGGGCCGCCTTTCGGGGTGGCCCGTTTGTCACTTTAATACGTTTTTCCGTACCCTTTGAATTCTGGATTTTGGCTTATGGCTGGTAACAGTTTTGGAACGCTTTTTCGCTTCACCACCTTTGGCGAAAGCCACGGGCCAGCCATTGGCTGTGTCGTTGATGGCGTCCCACCGCTTCTTGACCTGTCTGAAGCCGACATTCAGGACTTCCTTGAAAAACGTAAACCCGGTCAGTCGCGCTTTACCACCCAGCGCCGCGAACCTGATCAGGTCAAAATTCTTTCAGGTGTGTTTGAAGGCAAAACCACCGGAACCCCGATTGGTCTTCTGATTGAAAACGTCGATCAGCGGTCCAAGGATTACGGCGAAATTAAAAACCAGTTCCGCCCCGGCCATGCCGATTACACCTATTGGGAAAAATACGGTACGCGCGATTATCGTGGCGGCGGCCGTTCATCGGCACGTGAAACCGCCATGCGGGTTGCTGCCGGTGCGATTGCCCGTAAAATCCTGGGTGATGATATTAAAATCCGCGCCGCCTTGGTCAAAATGGGCACCAAGGAAATCAACCGCGATAACTGGAACTGGGATGAGGTTGATAACAACCCGTTTTTCTGCCCGGACCCCGAAGCGGTGCCGGTGTTTGAAGAATACCTTGATGGCTTGCGCAAGGATGGCTCCTCAGTTGGCGCGGTGATCGAAGTTGTCTGTTCGGGCGTTCCTGTTGGGCTGGGTGATCCGGTCTATGACAAACTTGATGCCGATCTGGCCAAGGCAATGATGACCATCAATGCGGTCAAGGGCGTTGAAATCGGCAATGGCTTTGAAGCCGCCGAGCTGACCGGCATTGAAAATGCAGACGAAATGCGCCTTGGTGAAGATGGCAAGCCGGTGTTTGGCTCCAACCATGCCGGCGGCATTCTCGGCGGCATTTCATCGGGTCAGGATGTTGTCATCCGCTTTGCCGTCAAACCGACCAGCTCGATCCTAACACCGCGCAAAAGCATCGATATTTACGGCAAAGAAGTCGATATCGTCACCAAGGGTCGCCATGACCCGTGCGTTGGCATTCGCGGTGTGCCGGTGGGCGAAGCCATGGCCGCCATCGTTCTGGCCGATCACCTTTTGCGTCATCGCGGCCAATGCGACGGCTGGAACGCCAACAAGCACTTCCCAAGCTAGGGCCTGGACCGAACGCTTCTTGTTCTGATTTCCGATCACAAACGGGTTTTTGCCACGTCTAGATGGCATGAACCCAATTTTGCTCAAAACATTGATGTCACTTGCATCCTCCAACGCCTCTGGCGCGCCTCGTGCTGCGGGGGGTATGGATGCGAATTTGCGCAGTCGCACCGTTCTCTATCCCGATGAACCGGTCGATCTGCCGCGCTGGGGTATTGCCGCCCTGCCCTCGATGATCTTGGGGGCTGCGCCGCAAACGTGCCTGTTTGTGAATGATCTTTCTGTTGGCTCTGCCAACACGGATCAGGGGGAAGGCTCGGACAGCACGTCCGATCATGACGATGCGGACCAAGCCAGTGAGACCGTATCGTTCTCGCTTGCACTTGATAGCCCCCCGGATAAGACAAGTGGCCTCACCGCGCGCAAGATCACGTGGCAACTTTCCATGCCGGTTGCTGGCTATCGCGACATTAAAACCAGCGCCAATAGCGCCAGCGTTCGCGCGCCAGTCATCCGCACACGCATGCAATTGCGCGGCATTGACCGTGACGTTGAAATCGGACTTTTGGAAATGGCCGGCCTCGAACAGCCCCTTTTGATCGGACAGGATACGCTCGGCGATCAATTCCTGATCCGCCCGGACCGGGCAAAAGACGAAAAACCGGCGACACCGCCCTCTGTTAATCTGGCTGCGGACACACCCGAAGCTGCGTCAGACGTCAAAGACAAAAGTGCGCCCAAAGATGCGGTGCCACAGAACGGCGACACAACACCGACAACACTTGCTGACGCTGTACCTGTCACACCGCCTGCGTCCGATGCACAGCCACCGTCAGACACATCGACCGATACCAAGAATGCCGACAGGGCCGTAACAGCATCCACGCTCGATGCTTCCACACCAACCGCCGATTCCCCAACGCCACCAGTGGCACCTGCCACGCCAGCACCGGCACCAACACCGCAACTAACACCATCCGCCGACGCGGCCAACGCATCTCAAGGCGCGCCTGCATCTGATCCAACACAAGCAGCAACAGAGACACCCCCGTCTCCTGCGCCGCAAACAGATACCACGAGCACAGAAGCAAACACGTCCGACACCCCATCGCCCCAACCGCAAGCTCCGGTCACACCGCCGGCACCAAGCGAAACTCAACCCGAACCAAAGCCAGAAAACAGCTGACGTCAGCCCAAAAGTAACATCAGCTTTGACAACAATCCTCCTCCCCCTAAACGCACTGCGCCGCCCATTTGGGCGGCGCTTTTGTTTGAAAGCCGGGTGACAAACATAAAATCCACCCTTGCATCGGGATATTTTTCAAGATAATGTAAACATAGTTAACATAAGAAAATAGAGATGCAAACTTATGGGGAAATACCACCACGGTGACGTCCGCAATGTCCTGCTGCAAAAAGCCGAGAACATCCTGATCGACGAAGGCCCCACCGGGCTTTCCTTGCGCCGTCTGGCCCGCCTGACTGGTGTGTCGGAAGCCGCACCCTATCGCCATTTTGACGGTAAGGATGGCATTTTGGCGGCAGTGGCAATTTCGGCTTTTGAACGCTTTGCGCAAAAGCTTGAAGATGTCGCCGCGCGCATTGACACGCATGAAGATCGCATCATGGCACTCGGTGCGGCCTATGTCGGCTTTGCCATCGAACACCCCCAACATTTTCGTCTGATCTTTGGCCGCGAACGCCCGCCGCTGGATCAATATCCCGAACTGCGTGATGCAGCCGACAATGCCTTTGATGTACTGCAACGCGCGGTGACATCGGTGGACCGCAAGGCCGAAATGACCCTGACCGAGGCCGCGACGGCCTATAACCGCGCCCTTGCCGCCTGGAGCCGCGCACATGGCATCGCCATTCTGGTGATTGATGGCATGATTGCGCCCCCCGCAGATATAGAGCTTGATGATTTTGTGCTGGGATTGTTGGCCGAGGATTTAAACCGTACAGACGCCGCCTGATCGTGCAACGCAAAATTCTCGTAATGCTCATGTAGCTGGTTACAGCACACATTTTTGACCTTGGGACACACCATGGAATATTCCATTGTTAAGCTCGTGCACCTTTTGGGTGTTATCCTGTTTATGGGCAACATCATTGTTTCCGCCCTTTGGAAGACCCAGGCTGACAAGACCGGAAATCCTGTCGTAATTGCCTTCGCCTGCCGTCTGGTAAATATGACCGATCTAGCCTTTACCGCATTTGGTGCCGCCCTGATCATCGTCGGCGGGATTGGCCTGTTTCATGCCACCGGCATTGACATTTCCGATGCGCCGCATTTGACGATTGGCATCAGTCTGTTTGGTATGGCGGCAGTTTTGTGGTTGGTCGGGTTACTGCCTCTTCAGCTGTATATGTCCAGGATTGCGGCCCAAACCGTTGCGAAAGAGCAGGATGTCATGCCTGCGGCTTACGATAAATGTCGCAAGCTCTGGGGCCTTGTTGGCTTCATCGCCACGGCCTTACCGCTTGGTGCGCTGTATTTCATGATTTTTAGATGATGGGGTTCGTGACGCTTTGACGGGCAGCATCAAAGCCTCCACCGCGCAGTTCCACCATACGGAAAGACGTTTTATGTGATTGATCACTCTTCAGCGCTGCCCATAAGATGCCGCCAACTGAAGAACCCTCAATCCACCGGAGACGCTGTCATGTTGACCATCAAACGCCTGTCGATCGAAGACGCCTATATCCTGATTGAAGGTGCGCGCGCACGTGCCACTGAAATCGGCGTGCCGATGTGCATCGCCATTACCGATGAGTCCGGTGTTTTGATCGCGTTTGAACGCATGGATGGCGGCAAGGTCACCAGCACGACAATTGCACAGGACAAATCCTTCACTGCGTCCGGCGCACGCAAGGCAACCCATGAATATGCCGCCGCCGCCCAGCCGGGCAAACCGGCCTACGGCATTGATTCGGAAATCGGCGGACGGCTTTCAATTGTTGCCGGTGGCCTGCCTGTCATGGTTGACGGCGATTGCGTTGGTGGCATCGGGGTAAGCTCGGGCACCCCGCCACAGGATCAGGATTGTGCACAGGCCGGAATTGATCATTTCCTGAAAAAAATCGGCAAATGAAGCCCGGAATTTTAGCGGAAACTCTGGCGGGGATCGGCGTTTTTACGCCGATTTCCGCCCGCCAATCAGAAATTCAACATTGCCTTCGGGTCCGGTGATCGGACTTGTCGCGATCCCCAAAACATCCCAGCCCGGCAAATTGCCCAGCCACTCGGAAATGGTATCGCAGACTTCCTGATGCAGTTCGGGTTCACGCACGACACCCTTTTTGCCCACCCGTTCCTTGCCAACTTCAAATTGCGGCTTGATCAGTGCAATCACATAACCACCCGGCTTCACCCGCTCCAGACTGGCCGGAAGTACGGTGCGCAGGCCTATAAAGCTGGCATCGCAGACCACGATATCAATCGGGTCGGGAATATGTTCTTCGGTCAAATGTCGCGCATTGGTTTTTTCCATGACAACCACCCGGTCGTCATTGCGCAGCTTCCAGTCAAGCTGCCCATGCCCGACATCGACGGAATACACCTTGGCCGCACCATTTTGCAGCAAGACATCGGTGAAACCACCCGTCGATGATCCAACATCGACGCCAATAAAACCGGTCACATCAAGCTCAAAATGCGACAAGCCCTTTTCAAGCTTGAGCCCACCGCGTGATACCCATGGGTGCGGCTGCCCGCGGAGCGTCACCGCAATGTCTTCCTTGCACTGCATGCCCGGCTTATCAAGCCGCTGCTCACTGCTAAAGACATTACCTGCCATGATAAAAGCCTGTGCCTTGGACCGGGTTTCCACCAGTCCGCGTTCCACAAGCAACTGATCCAAACGTTTCTTTGCCATCAACGGTTTTTAGCGCAAAGTGGAAACAAGGTCACGCTGGAAACGAAAAAGGTCGTACCAGACGTGAATAAACGCCTTGCTTTCAAACATTAATGCGTGAGAATACACACCTTAAATGCATCATATTTTGACTAGAACCGAAACGATCAAACATTGAAAATTCTGTATCTTTCATCAAGCGTGGTGCCATCGGAAATGGCAAATGCTGTGCATGTCATGCATATGTGTGATGCCTTCAAGTCGCTTGGCCACAACGTAACGTTATTTTGTTATAGCGGCTCAAGTGATGATCCGTTTGCTTATTACAAAACAAAAAACAATTTTTATCTTGAACAAATCCGTCATAACCCGCTGCCGTTTTGTGGCCGCTTAATTGATTCTCTCCGTATTCGATACAGATACGGCAACCGTGGCGATTTTGATCTGTTTTATGGACGCAATTTGTTGGGTCTCTGGGCGCTTCGCAATAATGGCACCCCCATCATTTATGAATCGCACGCTGTACCGCCTTCGAACACACATACAAAGTTCGAAAAGGAAATCTTCCAATCACGTAGCTTTAAAAAGCTGGTCGTGATTACGGAAAAATTGAAATCAAAATATCTTGAGATTTTCCCATTTCTTGCTCCTGACGACGTAACCGTAGCCCACGATGCCGCGAATGTACCAACAGCTTCAGCTTCACCAAATTACGAGCAGAAAGATAAATTGCGTGTCGGCTATGTCGGGACTCTCAGCACTGGAAAGGGTGCTGAAATTGTCTACAATCTCGCAAAAGAAAACCCACAACACGAGTTTCATCTAGTTGGTCGACTGACCCCAGATTGCAAGCAAATACTCGAAAGCGCGACATCAAACGTCTATCTTTACGGGCACCTTCCACACCGCGAACTCGACCACATTTATCCAACATTCGACATAGCGCTGCTGCCCAACCAATCAACGATGCCCGTCGGAAACCGAGATATCGGTGCATGGAACAGCCCGATGAAACTATTCGAATATATGGCCTATAGCCTTCCGATTATCGCATCCGACCTTCCCAACCTTCGGGAAATCATAACAGATCAGGAAAATGGCCTGTTGGCGGTACACGACTCAGTAGAAGACTGGTCGACCAAACTTCAGCAACTGGCCGACGATGCAGGACTTCGTGCCCGTCTTGGTACGCAAGCACTCCAAACATTGCGCAAAGGCCATACCTGGCCTGTACGAGCAGAGCAGGTTTTGTTGTAATGACACTTCAGCCACGGTCTCGTTTACCAGTATTATCCTGCTTGTTTTTTGTCATGATTTTTGGCTGGAAAATCACACCACTTTTGGATATCTCGGTCCTGATTTGCCTGCCTGTTTATGTCTATGCACTCTTTAAACCGCGCGACATACCACTGCTGATATCCAAGTCAGTCTGGATATCAGCAGCGATCATTACTCTAATCGCTTATAATGCTTGTCTGTTTCTGAGCAACGACCCCGCATCCACGCAATGGATTTTGCGCACAATAAGAAGTGCTATAACCTTTGGTGCTGTATTTATTGTCATTGGCGAAGTTTACAAAAATAGCGACCTACTTTACATCCGCCATATATTGGTTGCTCTAGCCACCGCGATATCTGTTCATGCATTAATTGCAAATACATCCCAAATATCCGACGATTTCCGGTCGACATTGTACGCTTTGACGTCTGCTGCAGAATATGTCAACGAAATGACTATGATAATGGACAACAGGCCACTTGGCCTGACTTACAGTCTCTCACTCACGTCATTCCTATACTTTATAGCAATTGCTATTTTCGTCACACACCAAGCCACTTCGTTGCCACAAAAAATGGCAACGTCTGGCCTTATTGCGATCAACGTAATTGCATGCATATGGACCGCCAGAACTGGTATAGTCTTTTTCCCCCTTCTGTTTCTGCTTTCCTACAGAAAAATACTCCAGATGAAAGCAGTCCAATTAATCCCTTTAACAATTACGGGTGCTGCAATAATCGCGGCAATTACGGCAACCTTTACGCTAGGACCATGGTCCCTGTTGACCCATTACCAGCGTATACATGAGATTTTTGTATTTCTAACCTCACCTTCTCAAAGTGTATTTGGCCAACAGTTTATGACCATGTGGCATTTGCCAAGCGACTTGGGGCAGTTACTTTTTGGGAATTCACTAACTGGTCGGGAGGAAGGACATTACGTCGCTTCAGATGTCGGCTATATTCTAACAATCTACGGTATCGGATTAGTCGGGCAATTCTTGATGCTTTTACCCATTCTGATTGCCGGGCTTGCATCGTTTAAGCTGCTCAAAACGAAATCAGGATATGGGCTTCTGGCCCTCGTTGTTTTGGGCAGCTATCTGATTCTGAACGTTAAGGAACTTGCCTTGATGACCCGAACAGTCTGGCCGGTCATTTGCGTCTTTATCAGTATTTCAATCTTGGAATATCAGGCAGAAAGAAACCGTCTGCATGCAAGCGACAGCCCGTAACCATCTACTAGAAGACGCATTTTGGCTCCTTGGTGGCAACGTCATCAATGCGGGATGCCAGCTTGTCACCACACTTTTGTTGGCAAGCATTCTGCCCGCATCAAGTTGGGGCGGCATTGCGGTTATTATTTCCTATGCTCTGATTATGGAGACACTGTTTTCGACAAAGAACTGGCAGTTGGTTTCATCACATGCTTACCCGCATCTAGATACAACTCCCAAACGGTTTAGCGCCCATTTTGGGGCCCTTTTCACGACCGAACTTACCAGCAACTTATTGGCCACTATTCTCGCACTGACATTGCTTCCAATGGCAATGGCTATGATGAACTTGCCCGATAGCTGGTATCTTGCTGGCAGCATTTACAGCATATCGATCTTGTTTCGCTTTTCGGGCAGTGCAGGTGCCATTCTGCGCCTTTCGAACAAGTATTTGTGGCAGTCCCTCCATGCCAGTTCACTCGGAGCAACCAGGCTTCTTGCAGTGGCACTTGTCTTACCCCAAACGCATAGCCCCACAATCATTCTGACCTGCTTGGCGATCATCGAGAGTATTTGGCATGTTGGACTAACTGCCGCAGCAACCGCGATATTGAAGCAAAAAGGCGTCAAAATTCGTTATTTGATGCGCAATACGTGGAAAAGGCTACACCATCAAGATTGGAAACTTGTCGCAACGTCCCATTGCACCAACCTGTCAAAGGTTGCGACACGTGAACTTGATGTCTTATTTGTATCCGCCTTCTCCAGCCCGGAAATAGCTGGCGTTGTAAAAGTCTATAAGTCCATTCTTCGCGCACTTCTTATTTTATCTGATCCGCTCGCAAATGCCGCATTCCCAAGGTTCATCAATTTTCAGAAAAGCAAAGACCCGCTTGGGAAAATCACCAAGCTTCTTCGAAAACTGATTTTTCTGGGAGCAACAATTTCAACAGCAGCACTAAGTGTTCTAACACTTTTGATTTATGCCTTTTGGGAAGATTACACACCACTTCCCTCCCCACTTGGTAGTGGATATTTCCTTGGCTATGCCATTGGCATCTGGATTGCGGTTGGACTTTTCTGTCTGCCGCCCGCAAACTTGGCCCTCAAACGCTATAGTTTTGCACTAAGGCTCAACATTGGCCTTGCTGCAACTTACCTCGTTGCCCTGACATGCCTAACGCCGTTATTTGGCGCTGCGGGTGCCGGCTGGACCTTTGCTGTCATCCAAGTTCTATGGGCAATAGGGTATCTTGTCTCTTTCAGGCAACTCAGCGCTAAAACAACTCCATAATCTACGCTTAGCTCGCCAACGGCTCAAGATACCCGCGCGGGACAATCGCCAGCAGGTCATTCAAAGCTTCACCCTGAACGGCAACATGCTGATGCATGAGCTTCCCGGCGGTCTGCGCATCCCCGGTCGAGATGGCGGTCAGAATATCTTCGTGCTCGGCATTTGATTTTTTGACACGGCCCGGCCGATGGAGCTGCAAGCGTCGATAGGGCGCCAAACGGTTACGGACATTCTTGGTCTGGCGTTCAAGGAAGCTGTTGCGACACCCGGCATAGATCGCTTCGTGAAAACTGACATTGGCCTCGTAATAGGCATCCGCGTCGGCGTGCTCCTGAAGCGCATCACACGCCGCTGCCAGCTTGATCAGGTTTTCAATATCGACACGCGGCATGCGCCGTGCGGCAAGACGGGTACACATGGCTTCAAGTTCTGCCATGACTTCGAACATTTCGATTAGTTCGCCGACCGTGATCGCGGCAACAATGGTGCCGCGTCTTGGCATGGTTGCGACAAGCCCCGATCCGGCAAGCGTTTGCAGCGCTTCACGTACCGGCGTGCGCGAAACTCCGAACCGTTCGCTTAACGACCGTTCATCAAGTTTGTCCCCCGGTTTAAGAACACCGGTGACAATATCGCGCTCCAATTTCTGCACCAAATCGGTAGCAAGCTTTCCGTTCTGCGCCATCAACGCCCTCATTCAACAACCATTCACTGGTATACCAGAACACATAATCTGGCACTAATCAAAACCTTTTGGACGTCTGCTCAACGTGTTTTTGTGCTGCACTGCAAAAGTTATTTCCCGGTTTTCCGGGATTCCAGCGCAAACACTCAAGCGCGAGTTTGTGGCACTGCGAAACGCATCTCTGGTATACAAAATTGCATGGACAGGATGCCAGAAATCTGTAACGCTTTCTCTCAATGCGAAAACCGCATCAATAAAAAGACGCGTAAAAGCCCATTCAAATGCATTTAGAACGCATGCTTCATCCGGGAGGAAAAGATGAAGATTTTTAAGAAGACCCTTTCGGCGTCCGTCGCCGCCATTACAATGTCTGTTGCCGCTTTTGGTATGTCTGCATCAGCAGATGCTGAAACCCTGAAGCTGTCGCATCAGTGGTCCACCAGCGACATCCGTCACAAAGTTGCACAGATCGTTGCCGACGAAGTCAAAGCAGCCAACGTTGATCTGGAAATCCAGATTTTCCCATCAGGCTCCCTGTTCAAAGCAAAAGAACAGTGGACCCCGATGACACGTGGCCAGCTTGATATGATTGTTTACCCGCTGGCATATGCCGGTGGTCGCGTTCCAGCAACCAACCTGACCCTGATGCCGGCCCTGGTTAAAAACCACGACCATGCCAACCGCATCAACGAATCTCCGTTCATGGAGAAAATTGAAGAACTCCTGAACGAAGACGGTGTTGTCACGGTTGCCAAAGGCTGGCTCGCTGGTGGCTTTGCATCGACCAAAGGCTGCATCCGCAAACCTGCAGACGTAAAAGGCCTTCAGATTCGTGCGGCAGGTAAATCCTTTGAGCAGATGCTTGAAGGTGCCGGTGCGTCAATCGCCGCAATGCCAAGCTCGGAAATCTATCCGGCGATGCAAACCGGCGTACTTGATGCGACCAACACAAGCTCATCAAGCTTTGTTTCTTATCGTATCTACGAACAGGTAAAATGCTATACCCCGGCCGCAGGAAATGCGCTCTGGTTCATGTATCAGCCGGTTCTGATGTCGAAGGCGAGCTACGACAAGCTGAACGACGCACAAAAAGAAGCGTTGGCAGCAGCTGCGAAAAAGGCAGAAGCCTATTACACCGCAGAAGGCAGCAAACAGGATTCTGACAGCATCGCGGTCTTTAAAGAAAACGGTGTTGAAATCGCAGAATTGAGCGACGAGGACTTCGCCGAGTGGCAGAAACTTGCCATGGAAACTTCTTATAAGAAGTTCGTCGAAGAAACCCCGAACGGTCAGGAACTTCTTGATATGGCACTTGCCGTCAAGTGATCTGTCCGTGATGTGATTTGATGGTGGTGCCGGACGTTCCGGCACCACCCCATCATTTCCCAAAGAATATAAACAAACAGAACAATACGGTTCCGTCAGAGGAGTACGCGCGTGTCGAACGCCATGTCCCCGCACACACTTCCGATTGATCTGCCCGATGATTTCGCGCAGACACCAAGTGCGTCGCATTCCGTTAAATCCGATATGCCGCCCCCACCGGATGTCGAGCCGATCGATCCGCAAGATGCACAGGCAGAAGATCGTAGACGACCGCCCCAAGGGCCGCTTGATACGTTCATTGCCGTCATTCATTTTGCGTCAAGAGTTTGCGGTGTTGCCGCTGCTGCCATGTTTGCCTTGGCAATGCTGGTCATTTGTCAGTTGGTCTTCATGCGCTATGTGCTGAATGCCTCCACCGTCTGGCAGACCGAAGCCGTTATTTTCATGATGATTGGCGCCACACTTGTTGGCCTGCCCTATGTCCAGTTGATCCGCGGGCATGTGAATGTCGATCTTTTGCCGCTGTATCTTAAAAGCACGGCCCGCATGGCACTTGCCGTTGTGACCTTGCTGTGTGGCATGGGGATCAGCGCCCTGTTTGCCTTCTATGGTTTGGAATTGGTTGTCGAGGCATTTGAAGGTGGTTGGCTTTCTGAAACCATCTGGGCTGTACCTTTGTGGAAACCATATGCCGCTTTGCCCATCGGGTTTGGCTTGCTGTTTTTACAGTTCCTTGCCGATTTCCTGTCCCTGATCACGCGCCGGTCGACACCGTTCGATCTGCGTGACGACGCATTCTAAGGAGGCCGCACTATGGATCCCTTGCTTCTTGCGGCCATCGTTGGCATCGCAACCACTGTTGTTCTGTTTTCTGGCATACCTGTTGGCATCGGCCTTCTACTGGTAAGCCTTGGCTTTATCATCGTCTTTGATGGCACCGGTTCCTTGCCGCTGTTGCCAGAAATCCTGTTTGGTAAGCTTGAAAGTTTTGAAGTTCTCGCCATCCCGATGTTTATCCTGATGGGGGCGGTTGTCGCCTCCTCCCGGGCGGGTGGTGATCTTTATTCCGTGCTTGATCGCTGGTTGACCCGCGTTCCGGGTGGTTTGGTTATTTCCAACCTTGGCGCCTGCGCAATTTTCTCTGCCCTTTCGGGTTCCTCACCTGCGACCTGTGCAGCCATTGGTAAAATGGGCATCCCGGCGATGCGTGAACGCGGCTTCCCCGATACGGTTGCGGCCGGATCGATTGCGGCGGGCGGAACACTTGGCATTCTGATCCCGCCAAGTGTCACCATGATTGTCTATGGTATCTCAACCGAAACATCGATCGGACGTCTGTTCCTTGCCGGTCTGTTGCCCGGGCTAATGTTGACGGCACTGTTTATGGCCTGGTCGCTGTATTCAACCTGGCGTCAGGGCAATGCGCAAGGCGCGCTTAGTGCTGTGAAATATAGCTGGAAGGAAAGATTTGAAATCCTTCCGCGTGTGTTGCCATTCCTGGTCATCATTGGTGCGGTTTTGTTCGCCCTTTATGGCGGCGTTGCAACCCCGTCTGAGACAGCCGGCGTTGGTGCCCTGTTCTGCCTGATCACGGCGATGATTGTCTATCGCATGTGGAAGCCGGGACAGCTGTGGCACGTTATGCGCGACACCACCAAAGAATCGGTCATGATCCTTCTGATCATTGGTGCGGCTGGCCTGTTTAGTTACATGCTGTCATCGCTGTTCATTACCCAGTCGATTGCACAGTGGATCTCCATGCTTGATGTCAATCGCTGGGTCCTGATGGGCTTCATCAATCTGTTCTTGCTGATCAGTGGCTTCTTCCTGCCGCCGGTTGCCGTGATCCTGATGAGTGCACCGATCTTGCTGCCCGTCATCATCAATGCCGGCTTTGATCCCTATTGGTTTGCCGTCATCCTGACCATCAATATGGAAATCGGCCTGATCACGCCGCCGGTTGGTTTGAATTTGTACGTGATCAACGGGATCGCCCCCGATATTCGCTTGCAAAGCATCCTTAAGGGCGCGTTCCCATACGTTCTGTGCATGATTGCAGCGATTATCATTCTGTGCTTCATCCCGGAAATCGCCACCTGGCTTCCAGAAACGGTTATTGGAGGACGCTAATGTCAGGCATTTCTGTCAGAAGCTGGATTTCCAGCATTGCGGACCGTGGGCGGGAACTTCTTGACCTGCCGCTGTCCACACCGCAAGACCAGTTCGCACAGCTTACCGCCATGTGCAAGGACCTCGTTTCGCAAAAGGGTGAGGCCCGTGGCACGGCCATCGCCCGCGAAGTGGTCCGCATGTGGGAAAACCTGCCCGACGAAGACAATTTGCGTTTTTTCAAGATGATGCAAAATGACTTCAGTGCCGACCGCGCCAAAGTCACCAAGGCCGCCGAAGCATTTGCCAAGGATCCGTCAGAACCCAATCTGGCGGTCCTGACCCACGCATCCGAACCCGTCCGTCAGGACCTGTTGCGCAAAATCAACATGGCCCCGGGCGGCACCCGCGCGATTGTCGATATGCGTGAAACCCTGATCGGATTGCTTAAAACCAACCGCGATCTTGAACCGCTCAATGCCGACATGCAGCATCTTCTGACCAGCTGGTTTAACCGTGGCTTTCTTGAGTTGCGCCATATTGACTGGGATACCTCGGCCGCCATTCTTGAAAAACTGATCCGCTACGAGGCGGTTCATGAAATTCAGGGATGGGACGATCTGCGCCGCCGTTTGGCAACGGATCGCAAATGCTTTGCCTTTTTCCATCCGGCCATTCCCGATGATCCATTGATCTTTGTTGAAGTCGCCCTTGTCCATGGTCTTGCCGATAGTGTGCAGGCGCTTCTGGCACCCGAAATCGACAAAGCCGCACCAGAAACGGCCAACACAGCGATTTTCTATTCGATCAGCAACTGTCAGGCCGGGCTTAAGGGTATTTCGTTTGGCAACTTCCTGATCAAACAGGTTGTCGAAGAACTCAAACGTGAATTCCCCAAACTCAAACAGTTCGCCACCCTGTCGCCCATCCCAGGCTTTGTCGGATGGCTGCGCACCCGCCAAAAAAGCAAAGCCGCCGATGCGGATATGGCGGGCGACGTTCTTGATGGCTTAAGCCAGGATAACTGGATGGATGATCCGGTTCAGGTCGAAAAACTTCGCAAACCAACGCTTACCTTATGTGCGACATATCTTGCGACGTGTAAGCGCGGCAAATCGCCGCTTGATCCGACCGCACGTTTCCATCTTGGCAATGGCGCACAGCTTGAACGACTGAACTGGCTCGGCGATACGTCGGACAAAGGATTGCGTCAGGCCGGCGGCATGATGGTGAATTATGCCTATCATCTGAACGATATTGAAAAAAATCACGAAGCACTGATGAATGACGGAAAAATCGCCACATCGAAATCCGTTGCACAGCTTGCCGGTATCTAAGGAACAAGACCATGTCAGATAATCTATTTCAAACCTTCCTTGACCGCTTCCCGGCAGACAAATCAAAGACGTTTTTGGTCGAACGCGACGGCACGGAACGCAGCTTTGCCTGGCTGATTGACCAGACCGGGCGCTATGCCGCTGTTTTGGCATCCCATGGTGTCATCAAGGGCGACCGCGTCGCCGCACAGGTCGATAAATCGTCCGATGTCCTCGCACTGTATCTGGCCTGCCTGCAACTTGGGGCGATCCATCTGCCGCTCAACACCGCCTACACCGGTGACGAGATCGCCTATTTCCTTGGTGATGCGGCCCCGCGTGTCTTTGTCTGCCGCCCGGCAAACATTGATGTCGCACAGGAACTTGGCGGCAAAAACAACGTCGGCACTGTCCTGTCGCTTGGCAGTGCCGGGGATGGCGGCCTGAATGATCAGGCCAAAACCGTCACCCCGCTTATTGATGTGGTTGATGCCAATAAGGATGACGTTGCCGCCATCCTGTACACATCGGGCACCACCGGCCGGTCCAAAGGTGCGATGTTAACCCACAACAATCTGGGATCAAACGCCAAGACCCTTCATTCCGCGTGGGGGTTCAAACCCGGCGATACATTGCTGCATGCCCTGCCGCTTTTCCACACGCACGGGCTGTTTGTCGCCATCAACATCATGCTGATGAATGGTGGCAAGGTCATCCTGCTTCCGAAATTCGATGCCGATGACGTCATTGAACGCCTGCCACAATCAACCGTTCTGATGGGGGTTCCGACCTTCTATACCCGCCTTCTCGCACATCCGCAGTTTACCAAGGATGTTACCGCTAACATGCGGTTGTTCGTTTCGGGGTCGGCCCCGCTTCTGGCCGAAACCCATGATGCGTTCTTTGAACGGACCGGCCATAAAATCCTTGAACGCTATGGCATGACCGAAACCTGCATGAACACATCCAATCCGCTGGACGGCGAACGCCGCCCCGGTGCGGTTGGCCCGACATTGCCCGGCATCGAGGCGCGCGTTTGTGACAAGGACGGTAAAGTTCTTGGCACTGGCGAAATCGGTGTTCTTGAAGTACGCGGCCCCAATGTGTTTAAGGGCTACTGGCAAATGCCGGAAAAAACCGCGTCAGAATTTAGAAGCGACGGGTTCTTTATCACCGGCGATCTCGCCACCATCGGCGAAGACGGTTACATCACCATTGTCGGACGTGACAAGGATCTGATCATTTCAGGTGGCTTTAACGTCTATCCCAAAGAAGTCGAAGAAATCATCGCCGATTATGACGAAGTTGATGAAGTCGCGATCTTTGGCTTGCCCCACCCCGATTTTGGCGAAGCCGTTGCGGGCGTGATTGTCCCCGCAAACGGCAGCACGCCCGACACCGATGCCATCATCAAACGCACACAGGACAAACTGGCAAAATTCAAAGTCCCCAAACGCATTTGGATTTTGGATGAACTGCCGCGCAACACCATGGGCAAAATTCAAAAAGCCCAACTGCGCAAAGCCTACGAAGACACCTTTGCCACAGGGCCTAAATAAGCCACTCGCTATCTCCCGCTGCCGGACACGCAGCACCCAACTTCCGGTCAGAAACGTTCTGGCCGGATTTTTTTTGGGCCTTGCGCGTGCGCCCATCGTAAACCAGTTATGACATGTCCACTTCCGGCATATCCCCGTACTCCAGACAAAGGCCCGTCATGATTGATCACCCCGACCACAAAGTTGCGTTTATCACCGGTGGCGCACAGGGACTTGGCCTTGGCATCGCCCAGCACCTTTTGAAGTCCGGGTGGAAAGTCATGATGTTTGATTGTGATGAAGAAGCCGGGCATGAAGTCATGGCCGCACTCGACGATGAAACCCGGACCCGATGCCTGTTTTTCCCCGGTGATGTTTCCAACGAAAAGGATGTCGCCATCGCCGTGCAACGCACGATTGACCGGTTTGGCCGCATCGACGGCCTTGTCAACAATGCCGGCATTGCCAACCCGCATTCCGGCTCGGTCGAACATCTTGACTGGGACGACTGGCAACGGGTGATCAATGTCAACCTTGGCGGTGTGTTCTTAACGACCAAGCACGCAACCCAGCACCTGCGCAAGACCAGCGGTGCCATCGTCAACATCACCTCGACCCGCGCCTTTCAGTCCGAACCCGACACAGAATCCTATGCCGCATCAAAGGGCGGCATCGTCGCCCTCACCCACGCCCTGGCGGTCAGCCTATCGGGCGATGTCCGGGTCAATGCGATTGCACCGGGCTGGATCGAGGTCAGCGATTGGCAAAAACAGTCAAACAAGTCGTCGCCCGACCACAGCGAAACCGACAAATCCCAACATCCCGTTGGGCGCGTTGGCACCCCAGAAGACATCGCACAGGCGGTTTCCTTCCTGCTTGAGCCTGAAAAGTCGGGGTTCATGACCGGGGAAACCATCCGCATTGATGGCGGCATGACCCATAAAATGATCTATGCCGAATAAAAAAAACGCCGCCCTTTTTCGGGCGGCGTTTTCAGTCAACAATCTTCATCACCAGTTTGATCAGGCGCGCGCCTTGCTTTCGCTCAGTCCCAACGCACCAAGGGCAGTTTTGACAATCGCCTTGGCATCAAGACCGGCCTTTTCATACTGGATTTCCGGCTTGTCATGATCCATCAGCACATCTGGCAAGGCCATGGTGCGGATTTTAAGCCCGTTATCAAGCAATCCTTGGCCCGCCATATGCTGCAACACCATCGCCCCAAACCCGCCAATTGATCCTTCTTCAATGGTGATCAGGACTTCGTGATTGCGCGCCAAATCGGCAATCAACTGATGATCGAGCGGCTTGGCAAAACGCGCATCAGCCACCGTAGCTGGCAATCCACGTGCCGCAAGGTCTTCGGCGGCAATCAATGCTTCGGCCAGACGCGTGCCATACGACAGGATGGCAATCTTGCCGCCTTCGCGCAGGATACGGCCCTTACCGATTTCAAGAACCTGGCCCTCGGTCGGCATTTCAACGCCAACGCCCTCGCCACGCGGATAGCGGAACGCACTGGGGCGATCATCAATCGCCCATGCGGTCGTCGTCATATGCACAAGTTCGGCCTCATCGGCCGCCGCCATCAACACAAAGTTCGGCAAACAGCCAAGATAGGCAATGTCATAGGCCCCGGCATGGGTGGCCCCATCGGCCCCGACCAATCCGGCCCGATCCATCGCAAAGCGCACTGGTAAATTCTGAATTGCGACGTCATGAACAACCTGATCATAGGCGCGTTGCAAGAATGTCGAATAGAGCGTGCAGAAAGGTTTATATCCTTCGCACGCCATCCCGGCGGCAAAGGTCACCGCATGCTGTTCGGCAATCCCGACGTCAAAGGCACGGTCCGGGAAATGATCGGCAAAGATGTTTACACCGGTGCCCGATGGCATGGCAGCGGTAATCGCGGTGACTTTTTCATCCTTTTCGGCCAGCTTGACCAACGTTTCGCCGTACACCTTGGTGTAGCTGGGCGCGTTCGGGGTTGGCTTGGCCTGTTTGCCGGTCACAACGTCAAACTTGGCAACACCGTGATATTTATCCGCCGCATTTTCCGCCGGACCATATCCCTTGCCCTTTTGCGTCACCGCATGGATCAGGATCGGGCCATCAACCTTGGCATCGCGCACGTTTTTAAGCACCGGCAACAGATGATCCATATTGTGACCATCAATCGGCCCGACATAGAAGAAACCCATTTCTTCAAACAGGGTCCCGCCCGTCACCATGCCACGGGTATATTCTTCAAGCTTGCGCGCGGCTTCTTCGATCTGACGCGGCAAATGCTTGGTCAGGCCCTTGGCCGCATTGCGAAGCCCCTGATACCCCTTACCGGAAATCAGGCGCGACAAATACCCCGACATGGAACCCACCGGCGGGGCAATCGACATGTCGTTGTCATTCAAAATCACAATCAAACGCTGATCAGTCGCGGCGGCATTGTTCATCGCCTCATAGGCCATGCCCGCACTCATCGACCCATCGCCAATCACGGCAATGACGTTTTTGCGTTTATCTTCAGAAAGCTGATTGGCAACCGCCATGCCAAGCCCTGCCGAGATCGAGGTCGAGCTATGCCCCGCGCCAAACGGGTCATATTCAGACTCGGACCGTTTGGTAAAGCCCGAAAGACCACCGCCCTGACGGATCGTGCGCATACGATCACGCCGCCCGGTCAGGATTTTATGGGGATAACATTGATGTCCGACATCCCAGATCACCCGATCATAAGGCGTATCAAACAGGTAATGAATGGCAACCGTCAGCTCAACCACACCAAGGCCAGCGCCAAGATGGCCGCCAGTGACAGACACGGCGTCAATCACCTCGGCGCGCAATTCATCGGCAATCTGCTTCATCTGGGCAGGCTGCAACGTGCGCAGGTCTTCCGGAGTGTTCACCGTATCAAGGAGCGGGGTCTTGGAGGTCGTGCTCATACCGATCTCAATTTTCAATTTTTTATAAGACGATTGTTACAACAGGGTGACGTGTTAAGCCCGATGTTGCAAGCAGCGTAAAATAGCGGGGTTCACCTGATTTAGCGACCCTGAATTTCACCTGTTTTTACGTGTTCGAGAAAGCGATGGATGACCTGTTCGACCGTGCGGTGAATGGCATCGCGATCCCGCCCGAAATCCCGGCATAAAAAGCCGAAATTTTCGGTAATATAGGGTGTGCATTTGGGCAAAAATGAATAATGCCCGGCCCCCTTGATTCGAACAAATTTTGCACGGCCCTTCAACAGCTTGCGAAAATGCGCCGCATTGACGTGATCAAGCAGGATTTCGTCTGTATCCGCCTCAACAAACAACATCGGCACATTGATATCGGTCAATCCAACATCGGTTGCCGCCACCCCAAAGGCTGGCGTAATCGCAACCACGGCCGAAATCCGGTCATCGCGCACCGAGACCACCGGCCCACCATATCGACCTTGTAGCCCTTCAATATGATGATCTTGCGGCGCATATTGGCAAATCACATGGTCTTTATCCGCATTGACCGCGCAATAGCTTTGCCACGCCCTGGCATCAAAATTCCATCCGGCCATCTTAAGCACCGTCGCCCCACCCGCCGAATGGCCAAGGGCATAGATTTTATCTTGATCGATATGCGGTGCGATATCGCCGTGATCCAGCAACAGATCAAGGGCGATTTCCATTTCACGCGGACGGCGTTCAATGATCGTCAGTTGCCGCGCATCGGATGGATCAAGGTAATTGTCCCCGGCATGCTGCGGGGCGGCAACGATATATCCCCGCCGTGCGAGGTACTCCGCCAGCCAGAATTGATTAAACCGATGGCCTTCCGACCCATGCGAAAACACCACCATCGGAAACGGCCCATCGGATGCAAACGCCGCACCGCGCGCCGCAGTTGACGCAACGCCCATATGCCGAACCGGCTTTTCGGGCGCCTCCGCTGGATACCAGATCGCCAGTGGGAACGGGTCTTTGTCAAACAGCCGGTCGCGAAAACCGGCCGTATACTGCGGCTGATCCGTCATATTAGGCGCTCTTATCGACCGCGCTCAACCACAAACCGTGCGACGGCCCGCAGTGGTTCGGCCTCATCGTCAAAGCAGCCCAGATGATTGATGGCCTGATCACACAGCATTTCTGACTGATCACGGGCCTGATCGATCCCAAGCAATTTGACGAAGGTTGATTTATCCTGATCAACATCCTTGCCTGCGGTCTTGCCCAGTTCTTCCGAACTTGCCTCAACATCAAGAAGGTCATCCTTGATCTGAAACGCCAGCCCCATGTCATGGGCGTAGGATCGCAACGCCATGCGAATACTTTTTGGCGCCTTGCCCAAAATCGCCCCGGCTTCGCAGGCAAAAGCAAACATCCGACCGGTTTTCAAAAGATGCAAATGGGTCACTTGTGCCTGATCAAACGACTGGCCCTCGCCCGCCAAATCAATCATCTGCCCGCCAACCATGCCGTTCGGTCCGGCAGCACGCGCCAAGGCCCGAACAAGATCAGTGCAAACACGCGGATCTGGATGGGTATCCTCATCGGCGATCACTTCAAAGGCTTGGGTCAAAAGCGCGTCGCCCGCCAAGATCGCCGTCGCCTCGTCAAACTGCTTGTGGCAGCTTGGCTTACCGCGGCGCAGGTCATCATCATCCATCGCTGGCAAATCGTCATGGATCAGCGAATAGCTGTGCACCATTTCAACAGCAGCCGCGACCCGAAGGGCCGAACGGCGCGATACCTTGAACAGGGATGCGGAACTCAGCACCAAAAACGGGCGCAAGCGTTTACCATCGCCCAAGGTTGAATATCGCATCGCCTGATACAGGCGTTGCTCAATCTGGCCATTGGGACGTGGCAAAATATCATCGAGCGTCTCGCCAAGATCGGCAGCAGCAACACTCAGGCCGGCAAGCAGGTCATAACTCACCACGCGGTCTCCGATTATTCAATTTCAGTGGGTGTAGCAGCCGGACGGCCATCTGCAGTCAGCGTAATTTTCTCAATGCGCTCTTCGGCGGTGCGCAGCTTGTCCGCACAATGGCGTTTGAGTGCCGCACCACGTTCGTAGGATGCAATCGCGTCATCAAGCCCGACCTGACCTTGCTCAAGCTGACGGACAAGGGTTTCAAGCTGGCCCAGTGCCTCTTCAAAGCTGAGTTTGGCGATATCTTCGGGGATGGCGGGGGATGCAGTAGCCTCGGACATGTAAGCTCCATTAATTTGATTGGCGCGGAGTTTACGCCCTGATCGGTTTCAGGGCAACCAGACAGAACGGAATTTCGTCATCATGAAACATTCGCGCGAACCGCAATAACAAACCCTTAGCCGACCGTTAGCCCATCATGAGTGTCCGCACATGCATCAGAACGCATTTCGCCAGCGACGGCAGGTCATAGCCCCCCTCAAGGATCGAAACCACCCTCCCCTGACACTGCGCATCCGCAAGTGCCATCAATTGCTGTGTCATCCAGACAAAATCATCATCGGAAAACGTCAATCCGGCCAGCGGATCGTTTTTATGGGCATCAAAACCGGCCGAAATGATCAGAAGTTCCGGCTTGAACGCAGCAATGCCCGGCAATACCGTTTGCGTAAAGGCATGCTGTAGTTCTGCCGTCCCCGATCCGGATTCCAACCCGACATTAAGGATATTATTGGCACACCCGCGTTCGGTTTCCGCCCCCGTGCCGGGATAAAGCGGCCATTGATGGGTGGAGCAATAAAACAGATCGGGATCGTTCCAGAACAAATCCTGCGTGCCATTGCCATGATGCACATCGAAATCCATCACCGCCACCCGCTTGATCCCGTATGTATTGCGCGCATGACGGGCGGCAACTGCGGCATTGTTAAACAGGCAGAACCCCATCGCGCGGTTATATTCCGCATGGTGACCGGGCGGGCGCACGCCAACAAACGCATTGCGTTCGTGCCCAGCCATCACCGCATCCACCGCCACACATGCCCCACCCACCGCACGAAGGGCGGCATCCCCTGACCCCGGCGACACATAGGTATCGCCATCAAGGGCGATAACACCCTCGGTCGGGATCGATGCCATGACGCTATCGACATAGTCCGGGTCATGGACTGACTTAATCAGATTGATGTCTGCTTTCGGGGCTTCTTCACGGTGCAGGAACATGAATTCCTCGGATTCAAGCACACGCTGTATCACGCGTAACCGATCGGGGCTTTCGGGATGTCCCGGCCCGGTGTCATGTTCGATGCAATTGTGATGGGTCACAAACAATGTCGCCACGGTCTGGATCGCCTTCCTGTTTTGGTTTCCCTGTATGGCCAGCGGCATATGAACGGCCATAACGGCGCGATGACACCGGGTGCTTCGCGCTCTTGTGACGGGTTTTGTTTTATCAGCAGAAATGAACCTCTACTTTGTTCTAAATCAGCACATCAGACCGTGTTATCGCAAGTTCTTTAACCGGCGCTGATAGGTCTCTGGCTTTTTCGTCATCCACCGAGTCTGCGAATTGGAACTGTTTTATGATCGGGTGTGACGGATCGCACAGCCTTACATAATGAACGTGTGATATTCGATAATCATGATGAACAAAACTGAAAAACCACGTCACCATCAATCGACCAACAGATTGCCCTAAAATAGGCGCAAAAACTTTCTAAAGTAGTGTAATACGTTAGAAAGTCTGTAGAATTCCATTTCCGGGCGAAAGCCGGGATACATGTTCGGCATTCGACAGACGGACAACAAAAACAAGTTTATGACCAAAGCAATGTGGTTTTCCGCAAGCGTCTGTGAAAACACTATCTTGACAGAAACGTCATATACTTGAGAATAAGGTGCATACTGATTTGATCGGGTTGAATTGTCCAAACCTTCCCGGATAATTGGTTGTAGAAAGCATGGAAATACTTCTTAAAAGTTGCCGTCAGCGTAAATGGTAACTATATGGTATTTTCATTGGGACAATGGCCCGTTGAGGCCATGTTTATAAGGAAGCCAAATGGAATTAAACCATCTGGAACACAATGCCGAGCAGGCAAGCACCCTGCTTAAGGCAATGAGCAATCAGAGCAGACTGCTTATTCTTTGCCAACTTAACGAAGGCGAGAAATCGGTCGGCGAGTTGGAACGGATTGTCGGACTGAGCCAGTCCGCACTTTCACAACATCTGGCCCGCCTGCGTCGCGACAAACTGGTGAAAACCCGTCGCGAAGCACAAACCATCTATTATTCTCTTCAGGGTGATGACGCACTGCGCGTGATCAAAACGCTGTATGGGCTGTATTGCGAAACAAGCAATGCTGCCGCAGCCTGAAGACAGAATAGCGGGATCTCCCCACAAAAAAAGCCTGCCAGAAATGGCAGGCTTTTTTTGTGGCTTCGGTTCGCCCTGAACCTGAACGGTCCGGTCAAAGAACAACAATCCTTATTTTCCGCAATCTGGTGCCGGCAACTCGGTCACTTTATCAAGCGTCCCAAGAACGGCAAAATCGCCATAGTCAAATCGCAATGCGTGCGCGACACCATTGCGCGCCAGATCAACCGCCATTTCGGTTGTCGGCCCATTTTCCGCCTCACCAAGCGGATAATACGCAAGGTTCATGCGATGGAATGGCACTTTGGTCAGGCCGCTTTGGTCCTTGGCACTGCTATCTACCGTTTTGGCGTCTGAAATAACAACCGCCACCCGATTGGTCGGGGCATCGCCGCTGCCATCAAACACCAGATCATTGGCAAACTTTTCGCCCTCTTCGGCGCGTGCAAGCAACTGGATCGAATGTTGTGTCGGGAACATCGTATCGGCCGGCAGTTCGTCGACCACCTCAACCGGCTGTTCATAGGTAACCTTGACGCCGTCGCTTTCACGCACCGCGTCCCCAACAACCTCATCAACCTTCGTGCCGTTCAGATAATCACGCATGCGAAAACGATAACGGGTGCCGTCAAAGTTTTCCCACTGGGTCATCGAAAATGCCGAATTTATCGGCGTGCCTTCGGTCCCCTGAAGGATCATGATTTGCTGCATCTCGGTGATCCAGCCATCACAGACCTTTTCAAACCGATAGCCAAGCGCACCTGTCGCATCGACAATCGAACTGCCCTGATCGGATCGGGACATTTTGAAATTGTATTCTGCCGTATGGGAAACCAGCGCAGACTGCGCCGATGTCACGTTTCCGGCCTGTGCAGCACAGCCCGAAACACCCAAACACAAGATCAGCGTCCCTGCAAAGGAACGCCGATGTTGATCAATATTTTTAAGAAACCCAGACAAACTTATTCTCCGGTAGGAGCAATTCCAACAATCCAGGGATCTTTAACCCCCTTTTTGGCAGCAAGAAGGCGCAAATCATTTGCATGCTCGGCGGACAGCGGACCAACCGCAACACGCAAAAAATCACGCCCCTTGACCTTAGCACTGATCAGGCGCGGTTGATATTCATGATAAAGTTCCAGTGCGCTATGCGCACGCGCTTGATTGCTAAAGCTTGCCAGCACCACATACTCACCGGGCAACGGCACGGTCAACACATCCCCTGCCATCGCATCGCCATTAGCATCGGTTTCAACCGGCTTTGTCGCCCGTTCGACAGTGTCGCTCATGATGGTGGTATCAACCAAGGCAGCCGTTTTCGTTTCACCGGCCACGTCGGCCGGGCTCTCTGTCGGGACATATCCGGCAATCGCGGCGTTGGCTTCTGCCTCAACATTAAGCGGATCGTTGGTGCGCGCATATTGCGTCATCGTGCGTGACGGCAGCTCGTCGGATGCAGCAGCGACTTTCACCTCTGATACCGGCTCAGATACCGTCTCTGCGGCTTTGGCTTCTGGGGCACGCGGCGGCAAATCGGTTTTAATCACGGTCTTGGACACGCTGCTTGGCGATGCCGGACGTGACCAGTCTTCTGCCGGGGCATTCACCGCATAGATCTCAGGACGTGCGGTTCGGATTTCCTGTTTGATTTCCGGCTCACCCATCACCGCAAGGGCGGATGCCTGTTCGGCAAGGATTGTGTCATCATCCTTGCAGACATCGTCGGAAAACAGCGGACGATGCAAGGCACAATCACGATCTGCGACCACCGAAACGGCGTGATCGGTTGTGCTTTTCCCCGTGGTCACATAGCTGATCAAATCACCGGCCAATTTGGCAACGGTCAATTCCACCGGCCCGCCACACGCAGAAAGCAACAACGGTGCCGCGACAACAAGTATCTTCTTCACAAGGCCATCCCCCGACGGATCGATTTTGTTTTCAACCCGCACTGTGGATCAAGGGCAGTTAATATTAGGTAAGCAACCCGGCGAAACATTTGCCGAAAACATTGCCCTCAAAACAAAACGGCCCGGTAAAAACCGGGCCGTTTGATGCAGTCTGATTGGGGTTACGCCCAAAATCAGTCTTTTTTGACTTTCGCTGGCATCTGCACACGCAGATGAAGCTCTTTAAGCTGCTTGTCATCAACACCGGACGGCGCATTCATCATCAAATCCTGCGCCTGCTGGTTCAGCGGGAAGGCAATGACTTCGCGAATGTTCGGCTCATCGGCCAGCAACATGACAATACGGTCAACACCCGGGGCCGAACCACCGTGCGGCGGGGCGCCGAATTTAAACGCGTTCAGCATACCGCCAAACTGTTCTTCGACCACGTCCTTGCCATAACCGGCAATTTCGAACGCACGGTACATGATGTCCGGGCGATGGTTACGAATGGCACCCGACGACAGTTCGATACCGTTACACACGATGTCATACTGCCACGCCTTGATATCAAGCGGGTTCATGTTCTCAAGTGCGTCAAGTCCACCCTGCGGCATCGAGAACGGGTTATGGCTAAACTCGATCTTGCCGTCGTCGTCTTCCTCAAACATCGGGAAATCAACGATCCAGCAGAATTTGAACATGCCTTCTTCGCGAAGCTCAAGTTCGTCACACACCTTGTCACGGACTCTACCGGCGAATTTGGCCGCTGCCAGCGCCTTGTCACAAACAAAGAACACCGCGTCGCCATCGGCAACACCAGTGATTTCCTTAATCTGCGCGATGCGCTCGGCATCAAGATTTTTGGCAATCGGGCCTTTTGCTTCGCCGCCTTCGGCAAAGACGATATAACCAAGACCAGCAGCCCCTTCGTCGCGCGCCCAGTTATTCAGCTTGTCAAAGAAGCTACGTGGACGGCTCGCGGCACCGGTTGCCTGAATGGCACGCACGACCGAACCTTTTTCGATGTTCGATGCAAAGATGCCAAAGCTCGACCCACGGAACGGCTCGGTAACGTCGCTGATCAAAAGCGGGTTACGCAGGTCAGGTTTATCCGACCCGTATTTCGCCATGCTTTCATCAAACGGAATGCGCGGGAACGGGAATGGCGTTACATCACGACCACCGCCGAACTCGACAAAGATGTCATGCAAAACAGGTTCGATCGCGGCAAACACGTCTTCCTGGGTGGCAAAAGCCATCTCGAAATCAAGCTGATAAAACTCACCCGGTGACCGATCCGCACGCGCATCTTCATCGCGGAAGCACGGTGCGATCTGGAAGTATTTATCAAACCCGGACACCATCAGAAGCTGCTTGAACTGCTGGGGCGCCTGCGGCAGGGCATAGAATTTACCCGGATGCATACGAGACGGCACGAGGAAGTCGCGCGCCCCTTCCGGCGAACTTGCCGTCAGAATCGGGGTCTGGATTTCCAAAAAGCCCTGCGCGGTCATTTTCTGACGCATTGCCGAAATCACGTTCGAGCGCAGAACGATGTTTGAATGAACGCTTTCACGACGCAGATCAAGATACCGGTGACGCAGGCGAACTTCTTCGCCGTACTCAACATCGCCAAATACCGGCATCGGCAAAACATCGGCCGACGACTGAACTTCGATGTTCGATGCGTATACTTCGATCTCGCCGGTCGGCAGGTTCGGGTTGATGGTCTCGGCGGTCCGTTTAACCACCTTGCCATCCACCGTGATCACGCTTTCGGCGCGCGCCTTATCAAGCACTTCAAACAACGGGCTTGAAATGTCGATGACGACCTGGGTGATGCCGTAATGGTCGCGCAGATCAACAAACAGCAGGTTGCCGTGATCACGTTTACGGTGGATCCAGCCAGACAGGCGAATTTCCGCGTCGGCGTCGGTCGCGCGCAGCGCATTACAATTATGGGAGCGAAAAGGATGCATTGTCATTCCAGGTTGCTTTATATTTTGGGCCGCAAATTTGGCCGCAAAGGTGCATGCCAGACCCGCGCTGTCAAACAAAAAACGCACCGCAACACCTGCGCCACAGTAAATCCGGGGCGTTTGTGTAGGGTGTGTTCAAAGCCGATCATGCACGGCATCAAAATTTCAGCGGTATAAAACGCTTATGGGGGCACCGCGTCAAGTGCGGTCTCGCCGTTGGGCGCAATCAATCCGCACCAATCTTGGCTGCTTGCAGTTCCTTGACCTTGGTAAAGCCCATCAGGCGCCCGGCCTCAAATTGACTATCGGCCCAGTTTTCCACATCAAATTCGAAATGCGCCAAGGCACAGGTTGGATATTTGCGCTCCATCATCGCGCGCGCATCCTCATCCCCATCGCGGTACAATGCTTTGGCAAAATTCTCGATGCCGGAATTATGACCGATGATCATCACCCGTTTTGCTTCGTCATGGGTGTGATGCAAACATTCAAGCAACGTGCGTTCGCTGGCCATATAAAGATCTTCGCTATAGATCACATCCGCATGCCCGGCAAAATCACGCCCCAGCAGGCCCAGTGTCTGCACCGCACGTGCCGCTGTCGAACACCAGATAAGGTCTGGAACCAGATCATGCTCGCGTAAAAAGCGCCCCATAAACGGGGCGGCCTTTTCCCCGCGACGGTTCAGTTCACGGTCATGATCAACCCGGCTCGGTTCAGCCCAGCTCGATTTGGCATGCCTCAGAAGCAATAACGTCTTCATGTCTTGGTTTCTTTGTCGTCGCGAATGATGATCAAACGGTGTTATTCCATGCCATATTGCGGCCTTGGATGCCATCAGAAAAACTGACACATAACTTTAAGAAAATTGCACGGGCGTAAGCAGTTATCCTATACTCCATTTGCAACCGGGACATGTCGCATAAATTCAAAGACATCCCCTCAATCCGCAGGAGGCATAGCGTGTCACACGCCGCTGCAGTTCAATCAAGCGCGATCGCCATTGATTCGGAAACTCGCTTCATCAACCGCGAACTTTCATGGCTGGCTTTTAACAATCGCGTGCTTGAAGAAGCCCAGAACAGTGGTCATCCGCTGCTTGAAAGGCTGCGTTTCCTGTCGATTTCAGCCAGCAATCTGGATGAATTCTATATGGTCCGTGTCGCAGGGCTCGTCGGCCAGCTCCGCGCGGGCATGACCAAGGTCAGTCAGGATGGCATGAGCCCGTCTGAACAGCTGCGCGCCATCACCTTTGATGCCAACCAGTTGATGCAGGATCAGCAACGCATCTGGCGTCAGCTCAGCCGGGAAATGGAACAACAGGGCATTTCGGTCATTGATCAATCCGATCTGACCCAGACCGACCGCAAATGGCTCGATGGCTATTTCATGCGCGAAATCTTCCCGACCTTAACCCCGCTTGCGATTGATCCATCCCACCCGTTCCCGTTCATCCCGAACCTTGGCTTTACCATCGTCATGCAGCTGTTTGACCCGGCGGATGGGCATAACATGCGTGGTCTGATCCCGGTTCCGCAAAAAATTGGCCGGTTCCTGCGTCTTCCGGGCCGTAATGAACGATATCTGCCGGTCGAACAGGCCATCTTGCTGTATCTCAACAAGCTGTTCCCGGGTTTTGATATGATCGAACACGGGTTCTTCCGCGTCATCCGCGATTCGGATGTTGAGATCGAAGAAGAAGCCGAAGATCTGGTCCGCGTCTTTAAAACCGCCCTTAAGCGCCGCCGTCGCGGCAGCATCATCCGCCTTAAGGTCAACGCCCACATCCCCGAAGACCTGCTTGATTTCGTCATCGACGAACTTGACGTCGCACTTGAAGAAGTCGTTAAGGTCGATGGCCTTTTGGGCGTTGTTGACGTCAAACAACTGATCGATTCTGATCTGCATCATGATTTGCTGTTCGCCCCCTACTCGCCGCGTTACCCTGAACGGGTACGTGACTTTGGCGGCGATTGTTTTGCCGCGATCAGTAAAAAGGATCTGGTGGTTCATCACCCGTTCGAGGATTTCGACGTCGTTGTGCAGTTCCTGCTACAGGCTGCGCGTGATCCGGACGTGGTCACCATCAAACAAACACTTTATCGTACATCGGAAAACAGCCCGATCGTCAAAGCCCTGATTGCGGCGGCCGAGGCCGGAAAATCCGTCACTGCCATGGTCGAACTTAAAGCCCGCTTTGACGAAGAAGCCAACCTGCGCTGGGCGGCGGATCTCGAACGTGCCGGTTGTCAGGTGGTCTATGGCTTCCTTGATTGGAAAACCCACGCCAAGGTATCGCTTGTTGTCCGCCGTGAAACCCATGGGCTTCGCACGTTCGTTCACTTTGGGACGGGCAACTACCACCCGATCACCGCGAAATTCTATACCGATATTTCGTTCTTCTCGTGTGATCCGGCGCTTGGGCGCGATGCCGCCAGCATCTTTAATTTCATGACCGGCTACGCGACACCGCGCTCGCTTGAAAAAATCGCCATCGCCCCGCACACCATGCGCCCGACCCTTCTAGCCCACATCGATCAGGAAATCGAAAACAGCAAGGCTGGAAAGCCATGCGGCATCTGGGCCAAGATGAACAGTCTGGTCGATCCTGTGGTGATTGATGCACTTTATCGCGCCAGCGAAGCCGGGGTTCACATTGAACTGATTATTCGCGGCATTTGCTGTCTGCGTCCGGGTGTCCCGGGACTTTCGGAAAACATCCGGGTGAAATCGATTGTCGGACGATTTCTTGAACATTCGCGCATTGTTGTCTTTGCCAATGGGGCAAAACTACCCTCGCGCAAGGCCAAGGCGTTTATCTCGTCGGCCGACTGGATGCCACGGAACCTGAACCGCCGGGTTGAAACGCTGGTGCCGGTTGAGAACCCGACCTGTCAGCGCCAGATCATCGAACAGATCATGATTGCAAACCTCAAAGATACAGCGCAGGCTTGGTATTTGCAGGCGGATGGTTCATACGAACGTTGCGAAGGCGGTGAAAAAGCGTTTTCGTCACATAAATACTTCATGACCAACCCGTCTCTGTCAGGCCGCGGAAGCGCTCTGAACGAGGCGGACCCGAATGTCCCCGTATTGCAGCTTGATGACTAACATCAACACGCCGCAGACAGACGACCAACAGGTGCCATCAAAAGTATGCTGACTGACCAAAGAGCTTCCAACCGCATTGCGATTATTGATGTTGGCTCCAACTCGGTACGCCTTGTAATTTTCGATGGTATGACCCGTGCCCCGGCCCCGATTTTCAACGAGAAAGTCATGTGTGGGCTGGGTCGCGACCCCGAAGATACCGGCAAGCTCAACCCGGAGGGGGTTGAACTTGCCGTTGTCGCCATGCAGCGCTTTGCCACGCTTTTGCGCGCCATGAAAGTGTCGCATGTCGATGTTTTGGCCACCGCGGCCGTTCGTGCCGCAACCGATGGCAAGGAATTCTGTGACCGTATCGAGGCTGAAACAGGCCTTGTCGTCAAAGTGATTGACGGGCTTGAAGAAGCCCGCCTTTCCGCCCTTGGCGTTATTTCCGGTGACCCGCGTGCAAGTGGCGTCATGGGCGATATCGGCGGCGGGTCGCTTGAACTGGTTTTACTTGATCAGGGCGAAATCAAGGAACGCGTCAGCCTGCCGCTCGGTGCGATGCGTTTGCAGGCCGTCTTTGGCTCTGACCGGGCCCGTCTAACCGCCGAAATCACCCGCCATCTTGATAGTGTGGATTGGCTACAAAACGCCAGCGGCCAACAGCTTTTTGCCGTTGGCGGCTCATGGCGCTCCATTGCCAAACTGTTCATCGCCCAGGAAGATTACCCGATTTCCGTTGTCCACAATCTGGCAATGCCGTGCAGTGAAATGGACGAGTTGACCCATATCATCTCCCAACAAAGCCGCGTATCGCTTGAAAAAGTTGGCGGTGTATCAAAACGCCGTATCGACAGCCTGCCCCATGCGGCCTTGGTCATGAACATGTTAATGGCGCGCATGAAGCCCCGCGAAGTCGTCTTTTCCGGCCATGGCCTGCGCGAAGGCTGGATGTATGAAGTCCTGCCCGAAGACCTGCGTCAACGTGATCCGCTGCTTGATGCCTGCTTAAGCTTTGCCGAGGACGGCGAACGCTTTCATCAGCATGGCGAAGAACTGTTTCGCTGGTGTGCTCCGCTTTTTGCAGACTTGCCAAACAACCTTGAACGCCTGCGGCTTGCGGCCTGCATCATCGGTGATATCGGCTGGAACGAACATCCCGATTACCGCGCCATCCAAAGCTACAACCGAATTTTGCGCCACCCATACCTTGACCTGAACCATCATGATCGGGTGTTTCTGGCCTATACCATCGGGTCGCGCTACACTGGAAACTTCAAAGGTGATGCCTCCAGCGACCGCATCCTGGACGACGAAACCCGCCTGACAGGGCGTCTGATCGGCCATGTTATCCGTCTGGGTCATACGCTTTCGGGCGGGGTCGAAGGCATCCTGCCGGAAACATCGCTTAAGATCGAAGACAACAAGGTGGTTCTGGAATTCAACAAAAACATCGCCACCCTTTACGGCGAGGTGGTTGAACAACGCCTGTCAAAATTGGCCAAACTGATGAACCGCGACAGCGAAGTTCGACAGTCATAACCCTGTTATCCACCCGCCCGGTTAAGCTGATAAGTCTTTGCAACCGGTTTCAAAACCGCTAAATTAACCGGGCTTTCCAAGCACCCCGTCCGCGGAAAGGGCTGCGCCCGGTTCGACATTACGAAACACACGGTTTCCTTGCCTGTCTGGCGGACACAGGCGTTATGATCAGGGGAATCGTATGTCTGCGTCACGCACATCGAAATCCAAAAATACCAAACCTGCCAAAAGCCCGGTCTTTGATGGCCGCCTTAATCTTGAACAGCAACGCAAACGCGCCAAGGACCTTTTGCGCGCGCTTGGCACCAAAACCGGCGATGCCGTCGCACGGTTTGAAAAGGCCGGTTTCACCCCGACGCCCCAGACAATTTCTGACATCAAACTGGCCGATGCCCAATGGGTCATCGCACGCGAGAACGGCTTTGCCAGCTGGCCGAAAATGAAGGCGCATATCGATCAGATTGCCGAACGCAACCGCCAGATCAAAAATGGCACCCCGGCAACACTGGATACAGATGAAACCCTGCATCTGCGCTGCGGCTCGGACATCCGTCACGGCCTTCAGATTGCCGGATTCAAAGGCGCCTTCCTCGAATTCGCCGATCCGTTTTGTCAGGGACCGGTCCCGGACCTTCCCCTTGACCAGTTCGTTCAAACCCGCGCGGATTTTATCGCCACGGCTTACGATATCGTCCCCAAAGATGCGCTGGCACGGGCCAAACGCGAATATGGCGCACTGGCAACGCTCGGCGAGTATGCCCACGTGGTCCTGTGGTTCGAACATGACAGTTACGACCAGTTAATCTTGGCCTTCCTAATGGATTTCATCAAAACCACCCGGCCGGAGACACAGCTTGAGGTAATCTCCGTCGCCGCCGTCCCCGGCGTTGAACGCTTTATCGGCCTGGGGCAACTCTCCCCCGAACTTCTGATCTGGTGCTGGGAAAATCATCGGGCACCCGTGACCGACGCCATACTGACTTTTGGCAGCAAAGCCTGGCAGGCGGTGCGATCCCCAACCCCCGATCTTTTGACCGACTTCATCACATCAGGTCCCGGCCCCCTGCCCCATATGATCACGGCACTCCAACGCCACCATGCCGAACTACCCGATCCCAAAACCGGACTTGGCCTGACACAGAAACTGACCCTGCAAATCATTGCAGACCATGGCCCGCTGACCATAGGAAAGACCTTTGGCCACATGATGCGCACCTATGATCCCTTGCCCTATCTCGGTGATTTGATGTTCTGGGCCGATGTGCAACGGATGATGACCTGCGTCGATCCTCTTTTCACCATCACATCCGATGACAGGGATGCGAACTGGGCAGAACGCACCGTCACCCTAACCGACACCGGGCACCAAACATTGGCCGGACAACGCAACTACCTCAATAACTTCACCGGCACACGCTGGGTCGGCGGGGTGGCCATCTATGGACGCAAACGGGCTTAAGACAACCGTTTGGCAATCCTGAAAATCTCGCCGCGCAACCATTTATGCGCGGCGTTTTCGGCATTCCGCACATGCCAGCTCTGGCTGAATTTATAGGCCGCGAAATCAAACGGGAAATCGCACTGACCAAATCCCTGCATAACGCCCCCGGCCAGACGCGACGGCAAGGTCGCAATCACATCCGTGCCGCGCATCAGACTGGCGACACTGGCAAAGTTTGACACCTGCAACACCGTGCGGCGTGATCGGCCTTGGGCGTGCAAGACATCATCGATCGCCGATGTATCATTGTTTCCCAGCATCACGCGCGCATGGGCAGCAGCACAAAAACGGTCAGCTGTATCAGGCGGTTCTGGATGAAACGCCGCATCATAAAAACAGCTCATATGCTCGTTCAACAGGGCTTGTTGAGCAATATCGCCAAACTTGCCCGTAAGCTGAAGGCAAATCGCATGATCAAGCTTGCCCTCGCGCAACAGCTCAACAACCTGCTCGCCCCCCGTCACCGGCACGACCTTAAGCCTTATGTCCGCAGCACAGGATCGAATGCGCTTTATTAAGGCCGGCAGGATAACCGCCACCTCGTAATCATTGGTGCCCAAAACAAACCGTGCGCCATGATCAGGGTTCTGTGGATCAAATGCCCCCACCCGCGTCAAATTACGCATGTCTTGCAATAAGGCGCGGACCCGCACCGCCATTTCATCGGCATGTGCGGTTGGTGAAATGTTCCGCCCTGAGCGCACAAACAATGGATCACCAATAATCTGACGCAACCGGTCCAGCCCATGACTGACCGTGGGTTGCCCAACACCAAGACGGTTTGCCGCCCCTGTCACCGATCCTTCGTCATAGATCGTCAGAAACAAACGCAGCAACCGGTAATCAAGGTCCAATTCATCGATACTCATGCATATATATTATCATATCCATCGAATTGATCATATGCGTTATTCGGTCCAGATTTCTCCCATGAACAGGCGATAGCCTGACCACTACACATCGGAGAATACAAAATGAAAACATTGATTACCGGCGCCACCGGCCAGCTCGGCAGCCTCGTTGTCACGCACCTGCTTAATCGCATCCCCGCAAGTAACATCGCGGTCAGTGTCCGCACACCATCCAAGGCCGATGATCTGGCGACCAAAGGCATTGACGTCCGGCACGGCGACTTTGATGACCTTGCTTTGATGACCGCGGCCTTCAAGGATATCGACACCGCCCTGATCATTTCGGGTGAAGCCGACAATGCCACGCGCATTGCCCAACACCGCACTGCGGTTGATGCCGCCAAGGCCGCCGGGGTCAAACATCTGGTCTATACCAGCATCATCGACCCCAAAGCCGATGCCGATTTCACCTATTCGGCCATTCACCTTGATACCGAAAATTACATCAAACAAAGTTATATGACATTAAAGGCACCGTTCACATCTACAATCTTTACTGCCAAAGTGCCAGAAGCCTTGCCTGCAGCGCCAGCATGCTGGCGCTGCAGGCAAGGCTGCCGTTACAGCCCCGGAATGACAGACACCAGCCAATCTTCCAACATCGAAAAGAGGGAAGGATGCTGTCAGCCCCCTACTACACAGTTGCCAAAGCAACGGATATCGTACGCCCTGCAACGATTACCTGCGATACCGAGTGGGAGAAGGTAAAACGTTACAGTCTCCCTGCGGGTTTCCACTATCTTGTTCGCGACGGAGGCAGGGTTGTTGAGCCCGTGTTGTTCTATCTCCATGACAAATGCGTCCGATCCGCGAGGATTCCGTCGGTAGGAAACACACAAACAGCTTTAACCTATGACCTGTATGAGTGGTTCTCATATCTGGGCCTGCTTCAACAGCACTGGGATACTGTTTGTTTCGATGACATCGAATTGTATCGCGACAAGCTTTTATGCAGCACATCGCCCAAAACCGGCAAAAAATACGCGACAACAACAATACGCCGTCGGCTCAGCACCATAGTGGATTTTTATGAATGGGCAACCAGACAGGGTTTGATTGAATTTGATACGAAAGAGTTCTACGAAGAACGCATCAAACCCCGAAATTATGCAATTACCTCGATGGCGCATATCCGAACCGGCGACAATAGAGTCAAAACGAGTAAACTGCTTCCGAGAACCTATAACAGCGAGACAGCAGAGGCATTTTCTCCGGACGCTCTACAACGGGTACTCGCCGAACTTGGTTCAATCCCTGGAAACAAAGCGGATTGTCGTCCATGCAGAGACCGGCTCATCGCCAGCCTTGCTGTCGCAACCGGCATGCGACTTGACGAATGTGCCAGCCTCACTCTGTCACAATACAAAAATCTCAAGAAAGATAGCAGCTATAGCAATGTCGCATTGCCTCTGTATAAAACCAAAGGCCTGAAGCCGCGCACTGTTATCATACCAAGCATAATCTATGACGACCTGAGACATTACGTAAAAACCGAACGGGCCCGAGCAGTGCGATGCGCGAAAACGCCTGTCGAGACTCTTTTTGTCAATCACGTCCATGCAAAAAGAAACCCGGGTGAAGCCCTGACAGCACATTCCATCTGGCGCCACTTTCAGCGCGCGGTCCTGAAAGCCGGTCTTGTGCGCTTCCCCCATCAAAACGGCACAAGAGGCCCGGCAGCACGCCCCGAAGCCCTGCACAGCTTTCATCACCTGCGTCATACCTTTGCGGTTACCATGTATTTTGAACTGGTTCGCGCGGGCAAAGCAGAACCCTGGCTTAGCCTTCGGACATTACTTGGACATAGTCACATAACGACAACAATCAATACATATCTGCGGAGTGTACAAATTCGGGAAGCACTCATGACAGATACTCTGAATACTTATCTCAAGGCGCTCCGCGATGGTTAGAAAGCGCATGGACAGGTCTTTTCTCTCGCATCGTCCTGCGGTACCAAATTTCGCAGACGACAAATTGGCAGGGTCGGACAAGGAAGAGAAACAATATGGAATTATTAAAAGGCTGTCTCCTGACGGGAAACTCTCACAACTCACGCTGAACTGTCCCCGTTCCGGAAAGTCCAACCGTGGCAGCGCAGAAATCAAGGTCAGTGACGACTGGCTCAGAGCCGAACATCTGTCCATTCCATTCGCCACTGCAATTTTTTCTCATATTCGCAAATTTGGTCCCTCTACCCAAGCCAACAAGGTTCATGCTCTCAATCGCTTCTTTACTTTCCTTTGCGAGTACAGAAAAACACATTTTGAACTGTCGGATCTGACCACAACTCTTTTCAACGCGTATATTTTCTGGCTCGATACCCAACAGCTCACAAGCAAAACAAAAGCCGGGTTAATCTCCCCACTTCGTATTGTGCTGCGCTATCTTAAACAAAATCCACAATATGCAAGCAAAGTGCCCGGGGATGCTTATATCAAGCCAAATCCGTGGCCTGGTGTGAACGAGCAAGTTTCTCATCGACCCATTTTGGCTATCACCGATCTTGTGAACATTGAACGCGCCTGCATCAAAGAGATGCAGACATGGATGAGCAAATGCGAAGAAGGAAACGACCTTATCGAGGCTGGCAGAGAACGACTTCTGGCTGGCGCGTCGCCTACCGAATACAAGCTTGAGACATTACTGGCAGTGATTGAAGATCAGTATGATGGCTATGTGATGAACAGCAAACAATTCTTTGCTGACTGCGATGGCCGAAGAAAACAGATCGAGTTTTTTGGAGGAATTAAGGGTATCGCCCCGTGGCTCTATGCAACGAAGCGCTCTCTAGTCCCGTTTGTCTTGATGATGGCGATCAGAACCGCCTTCAACCCGGAAACCGTACTGGCACTCTGCAAATCGGATATTCGAAAAAGTCCTTTGCTGAAAGGAAGTTCCGAATTATCGCCAAGATATCGGGTGGTCGGCGGGAAGAAACGCGCGCGGGGAGACCAGATTCGAACCTATCCTCAAGACAGCACAGAGATTGATAGTCCGGTTACCATTTTCCACAATGTCGAAAAGCTGACCGGCCGACTACCAAATGCCGAGCACGATCCCAACCATGACATGCTCTTCATATTTCAGGGCAGAAATTACGGAAGGGTTCATCATTATCTCAATGCAACCTGCACCTTCCCTAACGCACTTTCTGCTTTCAGGAAAGATAATCAACTCCCTGATTTCAGCTTGTCGAACATTCGCCCCACCATCTCGGAGATCGTCAATCAACTCAGTAACGGGGATATCAAGGCACAGCAGGCAATTCTCAATCATTGGCGCACAGAGACAACGGAAACGCATTATGTGTCGGAAGCGGCCCGGCACCGCAGACGGGAAACATTGGGCAATCTTTTGAACCGACGGGAACGATATATCCGGACATCCGGAAAGTCCGATGACCGTATCAATATTCCAGACAATACAGGTCGCGCCGCAACGCCGGGGTTTGAATGCACCGACCCCTATGATTCTCCTCTCGCATCCCAGTCCACAGGACAACTCTGCACCGCCTGGGGAGAGTGTCCGCTATGTCCTCGCGCCGCCGTGATCCCCGACAATTCACACGCTTTGGCACAACTGCTTCATCTCCACAATGCCATTGAGAAAGCACGTCACGATTTACCGCCAGGTCGCTGGCTATATTGGTCAACGGTACAAAAGGCCCTGAACAATTGGCTCAGCAAGTTCCCGGCCAAGAGTGTTTGGCATGAGGCCAAAAACATTCAAAGAACCCACGCCATTCTGATCGAATGACATGAACCCTATACAAACCGCTACAGCATATCATCTCATGGCAGCGGAAGATCTGCGGGAAACGAGGATCAACCGCCATTCCCGCTGGTCTGATGACAGATGGTTCTTCGACAATCTGACGCCAGGTCACGACGCTGCAGCCAGCACCATACGCTGGGATTTCATCATGCCGGACGGCAGTAAATTCGTTGATCCTAAATGGGCGATATTGCTCGACGCGCATCGTCGACTGGTCTGGTCATTGATTGTCGACCCAAGACAGCGACATAGATACAAGCCGGGCTCAATGGGCAAGCTCTCCCGGCGGGTTCATTATCTTGCCCGCTGGATGGGCAAATCCGGCTACACTCATTTCGGCGCGCTTGATACCAACGCATTCGCCCAATATCTTGATGACCTGCTGATTGATAAACGCGATAAAGCCAATCTCAATGCCCTGTATCTTATGGAACATCTCGCATTACCTGTTTCTTTGGGATATCAGGCCCCTGTTCTGGCAAAAGCCGGAATTCCTGTACCGGGCAGCGCCCCCTGGCATGGCATGACGGCGTTCGAGGTCGCGAAACAGCTGGCAGGCAGGGAACAGGGATCCGTCCCGCCCGTCCCGGACCCCATATTTTTACACATAATGACCAGTGCCTTGCGCATGCTTGATGAAGCAGAGGATATCATTTTACAGGCTCGGCATTTCGCGGACACCAAAGACCTGCTGGTTGCCGAAAAATATGCACCAGACAGGCAGCATTTACGGGATCGCATCAACTCTCTGACTGACGCGTGCCTGATCCTCATCCAGGGATTGACGGGTATCAGAGTGAGTGAATTGCTGGGACTGCAAGCCTCTGATACGCCACTGGCACAAAATACCTTGCCCGATTGCATAAAAATTGAACCGTCGGCCAGCGGTCTTCATGAGATATTTTATCTTTCCGGTCATATCTACAAGACGACGAAAACGCCTCGCCCGGTCACCTGGGTCACCGGACTGCGCCCGGTCGGGAGTGATCACCTTCCTGTTCCGGTCAAGGCAATATCTGTCATCGAAAGGTTGTACGCCCCCTGGCGCACTCGAAGAAACATCAACGAACTGATTGTCGGTTTTAGCCGAACAAAAAGCCTGACCAAAGATGTGAAAGCCCATACTTTAAGTTGGGTCAACCGCTGCCAGAGAAGGTTCTTTGTCAGAAGCGGTGTTAAGGATTGGACTGTTACTTCTCATCAATGGCGCAAATCCTTCGCCCAATATGTCATCCGAAGCGACAGCTGCATGCTCCCGGTGCTTCGGGAGCATTTCAAACACATCAGTATGGCGATGACGGAACAGGGATATATAAATGCGGATCCAGAACTGAAACAGATCCTTGATGATGCTGCGGTTCAGTCAACGGTCTCTCTCATTGGCGAAATGATTGCCGGCAGAAAAAACGTCTCGGGGGCCCTCAGTGGAAAACTGAAAGAGACTGCGAATCAACTCGGAAAATCTCTGGACAACCGTCCCGAAGATGACCGCCCACGCGATATTGAAGAACTGGTTCGTACCTCGGGTATACGGGCACATGATATTCGCTGGGGAAAGACATCCCTCGGAACCTGCCTGTTTCGACAGGGAACCGGGAATTGTACCATCGGTTGCTCTGCCCGATGGGTGATCAGTGCGCCGCTATGGTCGGCCGCACGCCCGGATTTATGTTGGGAATGTCAAAACCTTGTCCTTGACGAGACTCATTTGCCCTTCTGGAAAGACCGCCGGGCCAAATTGCAAGATGATCTGAAAACGGCAACAACCAATGATGACTTTGCTCTCGCACAACTCTGCAAACAACGCCTCGAACAATGTATTATGGTGCTAAACAAGCTTGAAACCACCGAAGCTGCAGCTGCAGAAAACAACAATCCCGGGTAATGAAACCATGTCACCCACATCTGTTGAAGCCGCATTCATGATGGCGATTGATCGGCTCCTCGCGCGTCATGCTCTGAAAGCCAATTCCAGCAATACACCCAAAATCAACAAAAGTATGGTTGCGCGCGAAGCCGGGCATAGCCGGACAACACTGTACAAATATCCCAAAGTGCTTGAGAGACTGAAATCATTTGAGGCAACAGCAAAATCATCAAAACAAAATGAGATCATGAGTCTGCGTCAGGAAATCGCCAAATTAAAACAGGAAACCGGGACGGCGAGAGACCTGATGGCAGCAATGCTGCTTCAAATGCGCGAGATGGAACGACAAACGGCTTCAAGAATTCGCCAGGCAGTACGTATGACACAAGCAGAAGGTTCTGATACGTAATGGGCCTTCCACGACACAGGAAGACTCTTAACAAGCCTTTTACATCAATCGTGGTGTCTACGCCAAGCCTCTCCTAATGCACATGTCTCCCATCTTCCATAAATCATCCCACTTACGACAGATCACTTCCGCAGATCAGCAGAGAGGCGCCTCCCCAAGTTCATGCCTTTGCCCAGTCTGCCAGATTGACAAATAGCCCGAACCAGATTGACCATAGGCCAAGGGCGACGAAAACAAAGCCGGTCAACCAGCGGCGCGGACGCATCCAGTCTGCAAGTCCGACAAGAAGCGAAGTAAGTTGCGGCACGACCGAAAACGGTACCAATGGAAGTGACAACGACAGCGCAAAGACCGCCATCAGAATGAAACCCTTTGCGGCGGAGCCTGTTGCGGTTGCGGCCCCCATCAGGCCGAAAAGGATCGGCGCGGCGCAGGCGGGAATATTCAGGCCAAACGCAACGCCCTGAACCCATGGGTTTTTCGTGATCCGCCATCCGACTGGCGCAATCCGGATACGCCGCCGAAACCGTCCCCCTGCACCGAACAGGAAGACAATTCCGATGACCATATAGAGTGCCCCAAAGATCAGCCATGCCCCGGTCTGAACCCCGATCATGCGTTGTCCCAGCATGACGATCACGCCGCCGAAACCGCCCATGACCAGAAGGCGTGCGAGCATGAATGCAGCTAGAGCCCCAACCCGCATGCGCAGTGAACGGTCACACTGGCTGTTGAGAAACAGCATATGCGCGCCAATCGTGCAGGGCTCGATAAATCCCAAAAATCCCAAGCCCAGCGCAAGAAAGATCAGGTTGAACAGGTCCGGTGTCACGTTTGTAAATTCCTTATCATCGTCGCATGGTGTTACCCGGCACAACAGGACAGTCTGGCGACATCTCTCGCAAAGCCCTGAGCGGCAAGTTTCAGGCCCTCGACTGTGGTCAGATAGGGAAAAATCGTGTCGCCAAGTTCTTGGGCGGTCATCCCAAACCGTATGGCCAGCGCCATTGTCTGAATGCTGTCACAGCCCTCGGGT